>Ga0214545_1000007_pt1 | contig 262984 bp, 238 predicted proteins | sample CNSS4metaG_FD_160064 | JGI IMG/M metagenome (GOLD analysis project Ga0214545, IMG submission 160064) | Root nodule microbial communities from cowpea collected in UCLA plant growth center, Los Angeles, California, USA - CNSS4 | ecosystem: Host-associated > Plants > Roots > Nodule | place: USA... | reverse complement strand
TGGCGGAGCCGATGGATAATGCGAAGCTCGGCGGGGCGATTACGCGGTTTCTGGCTAAGCGCACCTGACTACGAAGCTCGAGACGCACTCGTCTTCCCTTCTCCCCTTGCGGGAGAAGGTGGCGCGAAGCGCCGGATGAGGGGTTCTATCCATTCGCCGGACTGCTCGTGAGGAGAGAGACCCCTCACCCGTCTCGCCGCTATGCGGCGAGCCACCCTCTCCCGCAAGGGGAGAGGGTGAAGCAGCGGTCGCTTTGTTAATTTCAGAACGGCTCGCTTCCCAGCCCCGGCACATCGGCCGGCCGCGGGCCCGGCGCCGCCCAGTGAAACCGGCGATCCTTCTCCGCAATGGCGATGTCGTTGATCGAGGCCTCGCGCCGCTTCATCAGGCCGTGCTCGTCGAACTCCCATTGCTCGTTGCCGTAGGAGCGGTACCACTGGCCGCTTGCATCGTGCCATTCGTACTGGAAGCGCACCGCGATGCGGCTGCCGTCGAAGGCCCAGAGGTCCTTGATCAGGCGGTAATCCTGCTCCTTCTCCCATTTGCGGGTGAGGAAGGCGACGATGGCCTCGCGGCCCTGAAACACTTCCGAACGGTTGCGCCAGCGGCTGTCCTCGGTATAGGCGAGCGAGACCCGCACCGGATCGCGTGAATTCCAGGCGTCCTCGGCCATCCGGGCCTTTTGCGCGGCGGTCTCGCGGGTGAAGGGTGGAAGCGGCGGGCGCGACATGGTGGCCTCATCGGTTGATCGGGACCGCGAATGTATCGTCGCAATTGGCAGAGTCGATAGGCGATCCGCTATCGAGCGATCACGTAACCAGATCGGCCTTCATCAGTTGGCGGATCGATTTCGGAATCGGCTGGGCACGGCCGCCACTGATGAAGGCGACGCGGACCTCGGCTTTCACCAGCACGTCGTCGCCGCGCCGCACCTCCTGCGCCAGCATGATGGATGCCCCCTTCACCGCGACCGGCCAGGTCACGACGTCGAGCACGTCGTCCATTCGCGCGGGCTTCAAGAAGTCCAGATGCATCGAGCGCACCACGAAGGCGAAGCCCGCGCCGTCCGTCTCGGACTGCTCGAACAGCACCTGCTGCTCGGCGCCCATCAGCCTGAGATGATTGGTGCGTCCGCGCTCCATGTAGCGCAGGTAATTGGCATGATAGACGATGCCGGAAAAATCCGTGTCCTCGTAATAGACCCGGACCTGCATGTGGTGGCGGCCGTCGCGGATCTCGCCGTCGAGATGAGCTGTCACGTCGCGAGCCTCTTCGCTGGTCGGTAACCGGCACGTTTTGCGCAAAAACAGCCGGACGCGCAAGCGTGTTAGGACACAACCAGACCCGATCTTCCCAGCGTCACCTCAACGATCTCGGGCGGCACGCCGAAGCGGAGCGGCATGATGCTGCAACCGAGGCCGCCGGAGACGATGAGATCGCATTTCAGGCGGAAATGGCCATAAGCGAGCCGCAGGCCGTTCTTGGGCGCGACGGCCGGCGACCAGCCGAGCAGGCGGACCTGGCCGCCATGGGTATGGCCGGACAATTGCAGCGCGACGCGCGCGGGCACGAGCGGAGCGACATTGGGCTCGTGCGCGAGCAGAATGACCGGCGCATCATCGGTGATCTTGGCCAGCGTGGCGTTGAGATCGTCGGCACCGAAGTGCGCCATGCTCCGGAAGCGCCGCGCCGGCAGGAAGGCCAGTTGATCGCCGAGGCCGGCAAGCCAGAACGGACGGCCGTCCTTGGTAAGACGCACAGCATCGTTCTCGTAGACGGGAATGCCGGCCGTCTCCAGCGCCCGATGTGCGATGGTCGTCCCGTGCCCGGCCCGCTGCACGGTTCTGTCATCCCAATAGTCGTGGTTGCCCATAACGGCATGAACGCCGAGGGGCGCCTTCAGGCGCGCCAGCACCCTTGCCCATTCGCTCGACGGAATGAAGCGCGTGACGTGGTGAAGGCCGGCGACATAGTCGCCGAGCAGCACGATGAGATCGGCCTTGAGCGCGTTGGTCCGGTCGACGATGCCCTCGATGCGCTCCAGCGACATCCAGGGATCGCAGGCATGGATGTCAGCGATGGCGGCAATCTTCAGCGGAAAATCCGCCGGCCACTGCCGCGGCATCGGATGATAGCGCGTGACGCGAAGGCGCAGCACCGGCTCGACACCGACGCCGTAGGCTGCGGTCGAGACGCCGAGGGCGGACAGACCGCCGATGGAACGGATGAGATGACGGCGCGTGATCATGGAAGCCCGATGATGATGCGGCGCCTTGATGATATCCGATTGGAGCGGAATTGGGGTGCGTTCGTGCAGATCGTCTGCACGAGGTTAACGGAAATTCATCAAGCCGGAACGGCGCGAGGTTCGGCAGATCACTCGTCGCTGTCATCCGTGCCGAACAGGCCGAACTGCGCCGCCGCATCGCGCGAGGGCTCGGCGAGACCGAGATGGCGGAAGGCGTGCGAGGTCAGCAGGCGGCCGCGCGGCGTGCGCTGCAGATAGCCGCACTGGATCAGATAGGGCTCGATGATGTCCTCGATGGCGTCGCGCGGCTCCGACAAGGCCGCAGCCATGGTCTCGACGCCGACCGGTCCGCCGCCATAGTTGAGCGCGATGGTCGAGAGATAGCGCCGATCCATCGCGTCCAGCCCTGCGGCATCGACCTCGAGCGCGCTCAGCGCATGGTCGGCAATCTTACGGTCGATCTTGTCGGCATCGGCCGCCGAGGCGAAATCGCGCACGCGGCGGAGCAGGCGGCCGGCGATGCGCGGCGTGCCGCGGGCGCGGCGCGCGATCTCGTTGGCGCCATCGGCGCTCATGCCGACGTTGAGCACGCGCGCGCCGCGGCTGACGATGCTCTCCAACTCCTCGATCGTGTAGAAGTTGAGCCGGACCGGAATGCCAAAGCGGTCGCGCAAGGGATTGGTGAGAAGGCCGGCGCGCGTGGTGGCGCCGACCAGCGTGAATTTCGACAGCTCGATCTTGACCGAGCGCGCCGCCGGGCCCTCGCCGATGATGAGGTCGAGCTGAAAGTCCTCCATCGCGGGATAGAGCACCTCTTCCACCGCGGGGCTGAGGCGATGGATCTCGTCGATGAAGAGCACGTCGCGCTCTTCGAGATTGGTCAAGAGGGCCGCAAGATCGCCGGCCTTGGCGATCACGGGACCCGAGGTGGCGCGGAAGCCGACGCCGAGCTCCTTGGCGACGATCTGCGCCAGTGTGGTCTTGCCGAGCCCCGGGGGACCTACGAACAGCACGTGGTCCAGCGCCTCGCCGCGCTTGCGCGCCGCTTCGATGAAGATCGAGAGATTCTTGCGCGCCTGCTGCTGGCCGACGAAGTCGGACAGCGATTGCGGCCGCAGCGCGGTGTCGCCGACATCATCGCTGCGGCGCTCGGGCGAGACCATGCGGCTGGCCTTCGGATCGCTCACTCAGCGAACTCCATCGGATCGTAGGGTGGGCAAAGGCGCACTTCGCGCCGTGCCCACCATGTCGCTGCTCGCTTTGTAGATGGTGGGCACGCTTCGCTTTGCCCACCCTACGAGACTGACCATTGACGCACTCACTTCGCGAGTTCCTTCAGCCCGAGCCGGATCAGCTGTGCCGTCTCGGCGCCCTCACCCGCGCTACGCGAGGCCGATGCAATCGCCGCGGCGGCCTGCGGCTGGCCGTAGCCGAGATTGACCAGCGCGGAGATCGCATCAGCGACGGGCCGCGGCGCGCGCTGGTCGTCGACGGCGCCGGCAAGATGCACAACAGCGGGATCGACATTGGCGAAGGCCGGCGCCTTGTCCTTCAATTCGGTGACGATGCGCTCGGCGACCTTGGGGCCGACACCGGGCGTGCGCGCCACCGCGGCCTTGTCGCGCAGCGCGATGGCATTGGCAAGATCGGCCGGCGACAGCGTGCCGAGCACGGCCAGCGCGACCTTGGCGCCGACGCCCTGCACGGTCTGGAGCAGGCGAAACCATTCGCGCTCCTGATCGGTGCGGAAGCCGAACAGCTTGATCTGGTCCTCGCGGACATAGGTCTCGATCGACAGCACAGCGGCCTCACCCGGCGAGGGCAGATGCTGCAAGGTGCGCGAGGAGCAATGTACCTGATAGCCGACGCCGCCGACGTCGAGGATGACGAAATCCTCGCCGTAGGAATCGATCAAGCCCTTAAGCTTGCCGATCATATCCCCACCACCTTCAGCCTGAGAGCGGTGCTCTGGCGGTGATGGGCGTGGGTGATGGCGATGGCGAGCGCGTCGGCTGCGTCCGCGGACGGCGGCTCGGCCTTCGGCAGCAGAATTTTCAGCATCATCGCGATCTGTTGCTTGTCGGCGTGGCCGGCGCCGACCACCGTCTTCTTGACCTGGTTCGGCGCGTATTCTGCGACAGAGATGCCGAACATTGCGGGCGCCAGCATGGCGACGCCGCGGGCCTGGCCAAGCTTCAGCGTTGCAACGCCGTCCTTGTTGACGAAGGTCTGCTCCACCGCGGCTTCCAGCGGCTGGTGATTGGACAAGACGGAAGCGAGCCCTTCATGGATCGCGAGCAGCCGGCTCGCCAGCGGTAGATCGTCCGGCGGTTCCACAGAGCCGCAGGCCACGTAGATCAGGCGGTTGCCCTCGGCCTCGATCACGCCCCAGCCGGTGCGGCGCAGGCCGGGGTCGATGCCGATGATGCGAACGGGGCCACGAATCGGGAGCGCAGTCATGGGCCAGTGATAGCGGCTGGCCGCGGGATGCGAAACAGAAACAGAACGGAAGTAACAGGGGAATGGGTCCCGGCCCAGCGCCGCAGCGTTTCACGCTGCAGCGCGTCCGGGACACGAGAGCGGCCTATCCGCCCATCTTCGCAACAAGCGCGTCCGACACCTCGAAATTGGCGTAGACCTGCTGGACGTCATCGTGCTCGTTGAGCAGGTCCATCAGCTTGAGCAGCTTCTCGCCGGTCTCGTCGTCGACCGTCACCGTGTTTTGCGGCTTCCAGATCAGCGCGGCCTTGCGCGGCTCGCCGAACTTGGCTTCCAGCGCCTTGGCGACGTCGCGATAGCTTTCGGTCGAGGCGTAGATCTCGTGGCCGCTCTCGCCGGACACCACGTCGTCGGCGCCGGCCTCGATCGCCGCATCCAGCACGGCGTCATCGGAGGCGACGCTGCGGTCGTATTCGATGATGCCGGTGCGGTCGAACATGAAGGAAACCGAGCCGGTTTCGCCGAGATTGCCGCCGGACTTGGTGAAGAAGGAACGGATGTCGGACGCGGCGCGGTTGCGGTTGTCCGTCAGCGCCTCGACGATGACGGCGACGCCGCCGGGGCCGTAGCCCTCGTAGCGGATCTCGTCATAATTCTCGCCGTCGCTTCCGAGCGCCTTCTTGATGGCGCGCTCGATATTGTCCTTCGGCATGTTCTCCTGCCGCGCGGCGATCACGGCGGCGCGCAGGCGCGGGTTCATGGCGGGGTCGGGGGTGCCCAGCTTGGCGGCGACGGTGATTTCCCGCGCCAGCTTGCCGAACAGTTTCGACTTCTGGGCATCCTGCCGCCCCTTGCGGTGCATGATGTTCTTGAATTGGGAATGTCCGGCCATGCGTGGTCTCTTGAGAAATCGTCAGCCAAAGATGAGCGTGGGAAGCGCGGCCTTATAGGCCGCCAACCCACCGGAATGAAAGGGGGCTCCCCCGATCCGGAGGTAGCGACGTAGTGCCCTGCCTCAATGTCGGGCACCGTTAACCCTGATTTCATTCCGGTTTGCGAAAATAGCAACCGACCGTCCCCCGACAAGAGAGAGCTGATGGCGTTCGGATTATTTCGGAAGCGTCTGCCGGACACGGCCGCGCCTGCGGCAGCCCCGGAGGCTGCGCAGCCGGCGGCCCCTGCCGCACCCGCCCCGGCCGCCGAAAGTGATTCGGCCCGGGAAATCCTGGAATTGCTGGAACTCGAGCTCGGCGCCATGATCCGCCAGCTCGAGCGCGCCGCCAATTCGGTGGCCGGCGGCGCCGAGGCGACCGCGGCGACCCTCGCCGCCATTCGCGACCGCACCGACGCCCTGACCGGCCGGACCAACGCGGCGCAATCCACCGCCTCCACCTTCGCCCATGCCGCCGACAAGTTCACCCAGTCCGCGCAAGGGATCGGCGCGCAGGTCCGGGAAGCCGGCAAGCTCGCCGACGAGGCCAGCGCCGCCGCGCAGGAAGCCCGCGCCAATGTCGACCGCCTGCGCGAATCCTCCGCCGCCATCGGCAACGTCGTCAATTTGATCGCGCAGATCGCGCGGCAGACCACGCTGCTCGCGCTCAACTCGACGATCGAGGCCGCGCGCGCGGGCGCAGCCGGAAAAGGCTTTGCCGTCGTCGCCACCGAGGTCAAGGCGCTCGCGGTGCAGACCCAGAGTGCGACCGAGGAGATCACGAAGAAGATCGACGCATTGCAGCGCGACGCCGCCGGCTCGGCGGACGCCGTGCACCGCATCTCGCAGGCGATCGAGGCGATCCGTCCGGTGTTCGACACCGTCAACGGCGCGGTCGCCGAGCAGAATGCCACGACCAGCGAAGTCTCCGGCAATGCCGCCAGCGCCTCGGAGTTCATCATCTCGGTCGGCGAGAGCGCGGCCGAGATCGACGCGGCGACCAAGGCGGCCGAGACCCATGGCGAGAGCGTCGCCAGCGCCGGCAAGGCCGTCACCACCTTCGCCCAGAAGCTGAAATCGCGCTGCGCGGTGCTGCTGCGCCAGAGCGAGCACGACGACCGCCGCAAGACCGAGCGGCTGCCCTGCCACCTCAAATTCGAGACCGCACGCGGCGTGATGCCGGTTTATGAAATTGCGATGGAGGGCGTGCTGATCGGCGGCGCGGACGCAAGCCGGCTCGCAACGCAAGCGACGATCGAAGGCAGCTTAGAGGACATCGGCGCCTGCCGCCTGCGCGTGGTCGAGCAATCCAAGGCCGGCGCCCGCGCGCAATTCGTCGGCTCCACCGCCGCTCTCAACGAGAAGATCGAGGACAAGCTCTGGTCGATCCATGAGGAGAACACCGAGTTCGTCACCCGCGCCATGGAGGCGGGCAATGCGCTGACGCAGATATTCGAGCAGGCGGTTGCGCGCGGCGAGGTCAAGCTCGACGACCTCTTCGACACGGACTACTTGGAAATCGCCGGCACCAATCCGCAGCAATACCGCACCAAATATCTCGACTGGGCCGATCGCGCCCTGCCGCCGTTCCAGGAAGCCTTTCTGGCGCGGGAGTCGCGGATGGCGTTCTGCGCCATGGTCGACCGCAACGGCTTTTTGCCGGTGCACAACAAGATCTATTCGCATCCGCAGCGGCCGGCAGACGTCGCCTGGAACACGGCCAACAGCCGCAACCGGCGCATCTTCAACGATCCGGCGGGGTTAGCTGCCGCGCGCAACCTGCGATCGTACCTGGTCCAGAGCTATGCGCGCGACATGGGTAACGGGAACACGGTGATGATGCGGGAGATCGACGTCCCGATCCGCGTGCAGGGCCGGCACTGGGGCGGCTTCCGCACCGCCTACAAGCTGTAGCGCCCCCACGCGTGCACGCACCTGCACGCACCTGCACTCCTGGGCAAGACGCCCGGCGCGAATCATCCTCTAAGGTCGGACCTGGAATCGGAATGCCGCCAAGGAGCCGATCAACGGCTACGACTGGAGAGAGCCCGTACATGTCCTCTGCACAACTTGCCGTATTGGACACTGCCTCCAACCGGACGCTCGCCGAACGCCTGATCGACCAGCTCGCCGACCGCATCGGCGGTCTCGGCGTCGAGCTCGCCGACATCGCCGGCAACGTCCAGGACGTCGCCAACCGCGTCGCGAGCCAATCGGAACGATTCCACCACCTCCAGAAGACGGCCGAGACGATGGTCTCGGCCAATCACGACATCGCCAACGCTTCGCAGGCCGTGCAGACGACCACGTCCGCCGCGGTCGGCGAGATCGCGCAGTCGCGTAGCGCCGTCGATACCGCGGTCAGCCATATCTCCGAGCTCGTCGCCGCCGTGGAGCGGATCGAGGCGCGCCTGTCCGCCGTGGGCTCGGCGCTGGCGCAGGTCGCCAAAGTGTCCGGCTCGATCGAGGCGATCGCCAAGCAGACCAATCTGCTCGCGCTGAACGCCACCATCGAAGCCGCGCGCGCCGGCAATGCCGGCCGCGGCTTCGCGGTGGTCGCGAGCGAAGTGAAGAACCTCGCGGAGGCCACGCGCCAGGCCACGCATGAGATCTCCGACACGGTGCGCGATCTCGACGGCCAGATCGAAGGCCTGATCGGCGAGAGCAGCGACGCCTCGCAGCGCGCCAAGACCGCCGGCGAAGGCGCGCAAGCGATCTCCGGCATCATCTCGCGGGTCCAGCAGGGCTTCGCCTCGGTCGAAGCCGAGATCGACGGCGTCGCGCGCGCGGCGACCTCCAACCTCGGCCACTGCGACACCGTGATCAGCGAGCTCAACGAGCTCGCCAAGGGCGTCGACCTCTCCTCGCGCGACCTCCGAAGCGCCGACGAGCGGGTGGCAAAGCTGCTCGACGCCTCCGAAGGCCTGATCGCGCTGATCGCCGACAGCGGCGTGGAGACGTCGGACGCGCCGCTGATCCGTATCGTCGTCGACACCGCGAAGCGGATCTCGGCCGAGTTCGAAGCTGCGATCGACCGCGGCGAGATCACGCTCGACCAGCTCATGGACGAGACCTACCGCGAGATATCAGGCACCGATCCGAAGCAGTACCTGACCAACTACGTCGAGTTCACCGACCGCGTGCTGCCCGCGATCCAGGACCCGATCCAGAACTCCGATCCGCGCATCGTGTTCTGCGTCGCCTGGGCGCGGGGCGGCTACCTTCCGACCCACAATCCGAACTACCGCCTGCCGCAGGGTAAGGACCCGGTCTGGAACAACGCCAATTGCCGCAACCGCCGCCTGTTCACCGACCGCGCGGTGAAGAAGGTCGCGGCCAACACAAAACCCTTCCTGCTGCAAACCTATCGCCGCGACATGGGCGGCGGGCAGTTCGTGCTGATGAAGGACCTGTCCTCGCCGATCATGATCCGCGGCAAGCACTGGGGCGCCTTCCGGATGGGCTTTCGCCAGGGCTGACGGGGCGCTCCGGCATCTTCAAAACAAAAGCTCGAAAACAACCCCATGCACAGTAGCCGGGGCGTGTGGAATCAATGGCTTGCGCCGGCAGGCCGTGGCGCGCGTTGACTCGTCGGGCAAAACAGGGGTAGAATGCTATTATTCCGAAATTGTGGGCGGTTCTCACCGCCGCCTGCCGAGCACCAAAAGCCGCCTGCACTGGTGCGGCGGCCGACGTTGCCGTAGACATGCCGCCGCGCATTCGGGGCGCGAACCCGAACACAACAAGCTGGTTTTTCGATGGCCTGTCCACCCGCCCAAATCGGCGCGCCGTTTTCCGAGATCGATACACCGGCGCTGATCATCGACCTCGACGCCTTCGAGCGCAATCTCGACACGATGGCGGCGGCGGCGAGCAAGCTCGGCGTTCGCTTGCGGCCGCATGCGAAGACCCACAAGTCGCCGATCATCGCGGCCAAGCAGATCGCGCGCGGCGCGGTCGGCATGTGCTGCCAGAAGGTCGCCGAGGCCGAGGTCCTGGTCGCGGGCGGGGTGAGCGACGTGCTCGTCAGCAACGAGGTGGTGGGCCCGCGGAAGCTGGAACGGCTCGCAGGCCTCGCGCGCCACGCACGCATCAGCGTTTGCGTGGACGATGCGATCATGGTCGAGCAACTGTCGCACGCCGCGGAGCGGGCAGGATCGCAAATCGAAGTCCTGGTCGAAATCGACGTCGGCGCCGGTCGTTGCGGCGTCAGGCCTGGGCCGGCGGCGGCCACCCTGGCGCGGCAGGTGACGGCGTCGCGCTTCCTGTCGTTCGGCGGCCTGCAGGCCTATCACGGCTCCGCCCAGCATCTGCGCACGCCGGAGGAGCGGCGCGCCGCCATCGCCGGTGCCGCGAACGCGACCGCAGAGACACTGCGCGTCCTCAAGGACGCGGGCTTTCAGTGCCGGACGATTGGAGGTGCGGGAACCGGCACATTCGAGCTCGAAGGCGCGAGCGGCATCTGGAACGAATTGCAGGCCGGCTCCTATATTTTCATGGACGCCGACTACGCCAAGAACCTCGCCGACGGGGCACGCAACGCCAGCCCGTTCGAGCATGCGCTGTTCGTGCTCGCGACCGTGATGAGCACCGCCTCCGGCGAACGCGCGGTCATTGATGCCGGCCACAAGGCCCTCTCGAACGACAGCGGATTTCCGGTCGTGCTCGGCCGGCCCGACCTGCGCTATCATCGGCCCTCTGACGAGCATGGCTTGCTCGATTTCGACAGCGCTTCGTCGCGATTGGCGATCGGCGACAAGGTGACGCTGATCCCCGGCCATTGCGACCCGACCGTCAATCTCTACGACTGGTATGTCGGCGTGCGCGGCTTCAGCACGCCGGATGCCCGCGTGGAGGCACTTTGGCCAGTCGCGGCGCGGGGCGCGGTCACCTGAGATTGACGCGTGATTGCGCGCGACGATCTCCGCCGTCGCCACGGACAAGCGAAGCGCAGATCCGAGACCCATACGCCACAGCATCGGTTTGGCGAAGACGCGGAGCGACAAGCTTTGCGAAGCAACTACGCGCTTGGCGTTATGGGTTCTGGCCCCTGGTTCGCAATTGCGGGCCAAGGCGTACACTCATAATTCGGGACTGCCCGTTTCCAAGGGACGAGCAGACGTGGCTTGCCCGGCTGGGAACGTCTGCAAATGACCCCAACCCGGACATTATGCAGCGAATGACAAACTCGACTATCGAGGCCTGCATTGCTCGCGGAATTGCCCGGGCGTCAGGCCTGCAACCCTGCGGAATGCACGGGCAAAATGGGCGGGATCTGCGTAGCCCGAAGCAAACGCAATCTCGATGATCTTGGAATCCGTATCTCGCAAAAGTCTTCTGGCATTTTCAAACCTCACGGTATCCAACAGCCGCGAATATGTCATCCCGGCGCGAGATAGCTTGCGTTGAAGGCTGCGTGCGCTGACCCCCGCCATCTCCGCCACTTCCGCCAGCGCCGGAGGCCGCTCGTCAATGTAGGATGGAAGCATCAGCTTAAGTGCGTGGATGAAGTCAAAGTTCGAATGTTCGACAAGATCGCTCTTCGGATGTGAAGGAGCTTGATCCAATCTGTTAGGAAGGCCCAGCAATGAAACAGGTACGTCGATCCACGAAGCTTCTTGACCAGACAGGAATTGAGACATCGGCCAGAAAGACCGACATGCCGGACCCGGCGTGTACCGCGCCTCAAAGGCGATAGTTGCCGGAGCCCAGTCCGGTCCGGCGAATTGCCGGACGATGTAAATCGGGAAAACGTTCTGAAGCCATTGTGAATGCTCGAGATGCTGAAGTCCGGCAGTGCCGGCTAGCTTGCTGCAATAGCGAACATGGTCGCCGTGGCGCTCGACCCAGTTGCTCAAGTTTGAATCTTCGAGCGAAGCTAGTCTACAGGCCTGGTGCAGCGCGACGAGCAAAGTCGGAGAATGACTGATTAGATACCTGGTCTTCTCACTAAGGTGCCCGAAATTGAGCGACTTAGCAGCGTGGAATCCAAAATCTTCAATACCTTGCGACCGGCTGGCAAACTCCGCAAATTCGATAGCAGGCAAAATCGGGACGTAATGATCGGCTTTTTCCTCCAGAGAAGCGGGCAGCAGATACTTTTCCAGTAAAGAAGCGGTTGGCGCGCCGAGATTATCCAGAATGTCAGCGAAGGGACTGAGGTGCTGACAACGCGTCAAATGAATCTTTGGCATTGGTGCGTCTCGATCACTTGATTCAGCGCACGAGCGGCGTCGCAGGACGACAACTCCCTAAACAGGGAGCGCCGACGCCTGTCACACGCTTAGATTATCAGGACTGCAAGGCTCTTTGCGTGCTTTTTGTCGCCTGGCTATGCCTCCAGAGGATCGCAGTCTCAGCTCATTCCATTCGACGAACATTTTGGCGCCCAATGGCCAGATGCGCCTCTCAGCTTCCCTTATCCTATGAATCGATTTTCCGCTGTAGGAGCATAGGCTTCAGGCCTGACGTCAAACGATGAGAGCCGTCCGCTTGCCTTCATCCACGGCGGTCCGCACCGTCATCGTTGCATCGCTGCGGCACGGTGACGCAACCCTCGATAGCACAGCGCATGCGCTCAGAATTAGCGGGCGCACATTGCAGCGTCATCTCGAACGCATGGGCACAAGCCACAGCAAGATCCTCGACGAAGTCCGATTGGAGATTGCGTGCCGCCTGCTGGCCGATACGAGTAAGCGCTTGTCGGATATTGCAGAATTTCTCGGATACACGAACGCCAGCAGCTTCAGCCGCGCTTTCGTGCGTTTGATGAAAATTCAACCCATCGTTTATCGGCGGCAGCAACGCGGCCGCAAGCATGATCGGTCGCTCGTCCGCCGACGTTCTCATCCCACCAACCCGTTGAATGATTCCTGACGATTGGCGCGAAATGGCAAGACGCGCCGCGTGATTTGGCGCGAAATACAGAGATGCCGCCGCCACTAGCGACGCTCTTGTCGCTTCCGAATTTGCTCACGTGCTGTTCGAGAAAAATGACTAGCCTGCAAAGGAGAGGACCATCATGACAATCCGCGTTGCCTTGATCGCGGTCTGCGCCGCTGGCTTAGTGGCAATTCCGCACAAGCTTCTTGCTCAATCTCCGGCCGAACCCAAGCCGCACATTCCGCTCGAGAAATCGATTGGTCAGGCCAAGCCGGAAGTGGTCCCATCGCTGTTTGTCCTCAACTCGCGCGGGGTGAGCCTGAAGGAGGGTAAGCTGGTGCTGAGTGCGATTTCTCCGAATGCGATCGTGTTTGCCGACCGACCGGTTCGTGCCGCCGGGCATGATCTGACCTCCCGGATTATCGAGGACTGGGGCAATGGCAGCGACAACTTCGCTAAAGACCCGCCCAACGCCACGGTGTCAGGATTCAAGAAAGATGGATCGTCGGTGTTGGATGCCGTCGTCGTGTTGAAATCCCCCAAGCTTGAGGGTGATAAGCTGACTTTCGACGTCGATCTCCTCGAAGGTGATCTCGCCGGGGCGGACGGGCCGGCATCTGTCTTTATCGATATCATTGGCCGTCCGTTGACGCCGTTGTCTTTCGCCGGCGTCGCTCGCCGCACCGCCTGGCGCGGAGCGTTCTACCGCGGCGCTGCCGTGGCAGGAGCCGCTGCTGTGGCCGGGGCTGCGGCGTATCCCTATTACTCACCGCGCTGCGGCTACTACCCCTATCCGCCCTGCTATTGAGCCGTTCGCCCGAGTGGCTCCGTTACAAGGGCGTGAACTGCGAATCCACGTGACTGGTTTTCTATAGGAAGGAGATTAGCGATGAACATCACCCGTCGATCCCTTGCATTTGGCGGAATGGGGCTGCTCGCGGGAGCCGCCGCCACACGACCGGCTCTTGCCCAGGATTCATTTTTCGGAGTGGGACAAGGCCTGGAGGATTTCTGGCTGGCCAGCGACGCCTACATCTTTGGCTACCCGCTGGTGACGATGGAGATGACCCGGCGGATCATCACGAATGTCGCCGAGCCCGTCGGCACGCGCGGTCCGATGGGACACATCATCAAGCTGCGCCAGTATCCCGATGCCTCCTTCAGGGATGTGACGGCACCGAATGCCGACACCTTGTACACGACATCCTTCTTCGACGTCGGAAAGGAGCCGTGGATACTCAGCATTCCGGACATGAAGGGCCGCTATTTCCTGATGCCGATGCTGGACGGCTGGACCACCGTGTTTCACGTGCCGGGCAAGCGCACCACCGGCACGGGGGCGCAGGCCTACGCGATCACGGGGCCGGGTTGGAAGGGCACGCTGCCGGCGGGTGTCAAGGAGTACAAGTCTGCCACCAATATCGTGTGGCTGCTCGGGCGCATCTATTGCACCGGCACCCCGGACGATTACGCTGCGGTGCACAAGTTGCAAGACGAATGCAAGCTCGTTCCGCTCAGTGCTTATGGCAAAGCTTACACGCCCGCCCCCGGGAAGGTGGATCCAACGATCGATATGAAGACGGCGGTCCGCGAGCAGGTCAATCGCATGGACGCGGTGTCGTATTTCAAGCTGCTTTGCGAACTCATGAAGACTAATCCGCCCTACGCCGCGGACGCGCCTCAACTTGCGAAGTTTGCCCGCATCGGCATCGTCCCAGGGCAGGATTTTGATGAGAGTAAGCTGAAGGCAGACTTTCTGAGACGCCTGCCGGAGGTGTCGTTCGACCGCATCATGCTTCAGTTCAAAATCAACAAGGCCATCAAAGACGAGAATGGGTTCGCGTTCACGACCAAGACCGGCATTTACGGCACCGACTATTTGATGCGGGCTTTGGTAACCGCGATCGGGCTTGGTGCCAACCGGCCGCAGGATGCCGTCTATCCGACTTCGCAAAAAGACGCCGATGGTCACAAGTACAGCGGCGCGAACAAGTACGTGATGCGATTTCCGAAAGGTCACTTGCCTCCAGCGGAGGGATTCTGGTCGCTTACGATGTACGACAGCAACTATTTCTTCGTGAAGAACCCGCTCAACAGGTACTCCGTCAGCGCTCGAGAAGATTTGAAGGAGAATCCGGACGGATCAACTGATCTGTATATCCAGAAGGACTCTCCCGGCAAAGAGAAGGAGTCGAACTGGCTACCTGCGCCTGAAGGAGATTTCATCCTCATGTTGCGTATGTACTGGCCTCAGGAGACGGACCCCTCGATCATCAACGGCACATGGACGGTCCCGGCCGCCAGAAAAGTCGGAGCCTAGCGCTAGCAATCATGCCGGCGCGCAGGCGCCGGCATGATTGCTAGGCCGCTCACAGATGCCCCACAGCACGCTGTACTCGCTTTGAGGTTTCTGGGGCGAATGACACGGTATTCGCAATGCAGGAGGCCATGATGTCGGCACTTGATCTCGGAAAAGGAAAACAGCGCGTTGGACGGAGCGCGACAAAGCCGTCTCTCTCTTCTGCGTTCAGGAATGCAGCCATTGCCTCGGCAGTCGTGACGCTGTCGGTGCCTGCTGCCACCGCTTACGCCGACGAAGGTGGCGTTTCCTACTGGCTCCCTGGCCGCTTCAGCAGCCTTGCCGCCACCCCTCAAGCCCCCGGCTGGTCAATGGCAGCGGTCTACTACCACACCAGCGTAAGTGCATTCGGCACCGCGGCTGCCGCAAGGGAAATTCACGTCGGCAGAATTCCCGCAACAGTAAACGTTGATCTGAACTTGCAACTTAATGGGCGGGGAGATCTCGTCCTGCTCAATCCTACATACACATTCGCAACCCCCGTGCTGGGCGGGCAACTGGCCATCGGAGTGACAGGACTGTTCGGACGATCGAGAGCTGATCTCGCAGGAACGCTCACCGCAACTGTCGGCCCCCTGGCCGTGACGCGCACGGGCAGCTTCGGCGACTCGATCACGTCAGTCGGGGATCTCTACCCGCAGGCGACGCTCAAGTGGAATGCAGGCGTCCATAACTTTATGACCTACGTAACTGGAGATGTTCCCGTCGGCGCTTACAGTTCGTCCCGTCTCGCCAATCTAGGCATCGGGCATGGCGCCATCGACGGCGGCGCCGGCTACACCTACTTCAATCCGCAAACAGGCCGCGAGTTTTCGGTGGTGGCGGGCCTCACCTACAATTTCAAGAACCTGGATACGCAATACCAGAACGGCATCGACCTTCACGTTGACTGGGGAGTCTCGCAGTTTCTGTCGAAGCAAACTTTGGTCGGACTCGTGGGTTATGCCTATCAGCAGATAACTGATGACTTCGGCCAGCATCCCGCTCTAGGTGGCTTTCGGTCCCGAGTCTTCGCAGTAGGTCCGCAGATTGGCTTTCTATTTCCGGTAGGCGATATGCAGGGGTATTTGAATCTGAAGGGATATGGCGAGTTCGCTGCGGAGAATCGGCCGTCCGGCTGGAACACTTGGCTGACGTTCTCAATGTCGCCGATAGCGCCGACTAGAACTGTCGCATCAACCCGGCGGATCACAAAATAGCAGCGTGGCCGCTTAGCCGATCTCGCCGACAAACCATAGGCCCGACATCTCATGTGAACATATCGAACTGAGCTTCCGGGGACGACACCGGGTGATCTGGCTTCGCGCTTCAGCTCAACCAGAACTTCGGCGTCGCCGGCTCCAGCCTTCCGCCCATGCGCACCGGCGCGATCTTCAGCGCGAGCCCCGTCGCGTCATCCGTCTCCACCGCAACGCCGCTGAGCGTTGCGGCGCCCGCCGCCGGCTCGAACCGGCTCGATGGAATCCCCGACGTGAACCGGCGCAGCGGCTCTTCCTTCTGCATGCCGATGATGGAATCGTAATCGCCGGTCATGCCGGCGTCGGTCATGTAGGCGGTGCCGCCTGACAGGATCTGGTGATCGGCGGTCGGCACATGCGTGTGCGTGCCGACGACGAGGCTGGCGCGGCCGTCGCAGAAGAAGCCGATGCCCTGCTTCTCGCTTGAGGCCTCGCAATGGAAGTCGACGACGATGGCGTCGGCGGCGACACCGAGCGGACAGGCGCCTAGCTCGCGCTCGAGCGCGGCGAAGGGATCGTCGAACGGGGTCATGAAGACGCGGCCGAGCGCGTTGACGACGAGGGCGTGCTTGCCGTTCTTGGCTTCCACCAAGGCGGCGCCGCGGCCGGGCGTGCCGCGCGGATAGTTGGCGGGACGCACCAGGCGGTCGGCGCGCTCGATGAAGACGAGGGCCTCGCGCTGGTCCCAGGAATGATTGCCGAGCGTCACCGCATCGGCGCCGGCCTCGAGAAACTCCTGGTAGATCGCTTCCGTGATGCCGAAGCCGCCGGCTGAATTCTCGCCGTTGACGACGACGAGATCGATCGACCAGTCCTTGACCATGCCGGGCAGATATTCGGAAACGGCCTCGCGCCCGCTACGGCCGACGACGTCACCCACGAAGAGAATGCGCAACTTCAGAACTCCGGAAATCGAACACGTCCGATTCCGTTAGCACATAATCCAGCGCCACGTCGTGGGATAGTGCCGGAACCGCCTCGATCTCCTGCACGGCAAACGCAAGGCCGATGCCGACGATGTGCTTGGCTTTGCGCAAATGCGCAAAGGTGAAATCGTAATGCCCGGCGCCATAGCCGATGCGATGGCCGAGGCGGTCGAAGGCGGCGAGCGGCGTCAGCATGATGTCGGGGATCACCTCAGCGGCGGCCGGCGACGGCTCGGGAATGCCGAGCGGGCCGAGCATCAGGCGGTCGTTCGGATGGAAGAGGCGGAAGATCAGCGACTGGCCGCGCGCGGTGACGCAAGGCAGCGCGAGCCTGGCGCCCCCTTCCGCGAGCTTTGCGAGCAGCGGCATCGGATCGATCTCGCTGCGGATCGGCGAATAGCCGGAGACGATGCTGCCGGGCAGCAGCTTGAACGGCAGCCCGCGCTTGGCGAGCTTTGCGGCGGCCGCGATGCGCTTCTTCTCGCTCAGCGCATCGCGCTTGGCGAGGGCTTTGGCACGGAGCTCGGCTTTGGAGTTGGGCATGCGCTTTGGTCCCCACGTCATCACCCGCCTTGTGCGCCCTTGCGCACTGGGGCGGGTGGTCCAGTATTCCAGAGGCGGTGGTGATTCACACAAGGGCCGCGGCGTACTGGATTCCCCGCCCCGTGCGCAATTGCGCACTCGGGGGGAATGACACCTGTTGAATTGGCCGCAGTCGTTTCAACAAGCACAAACCAAGCAAACGAAAGTGCGAAGCCGCGAACGCCGTTGAAGCACTCGATCCCGGAGTTCCCTACGAAAGTAGGTGGGCACCATATGTCCGAGCCCACGGGCCCGGTCAGGGACAGTTCCCTAAAGGATCGATAAGGCCCCGGGGATATATGGCTCCTGACGCACGTCGCAGCCTCGCGGAGGCAATGTAACAACTGTACTGACGAATCGCCAGTGCGACGAGAGTGCGGCTTCCGCCGCGCGCTTTCTTTTACCTTCCCCTGGAGGGTCCCTCCAGGGAGGGTAAGCCGCGTGGCACTATCGAGCTTCAGCCGATCGCGATGCCGTTGCCGACGGTGCGGTTCAGGACCTGGGTCGACTTCTCGATGCGCTCGGCGGCGGCGTTCAGCGCGTTGACCACCGCGGTCTGCGTCATCCTGGCGCGCTCGACGGCGGCATTGCGGAAATCCCTGAGCTCGGTCAATTCCTGCTCCAGGGTGCGGACGCGGTTGGTGGTGTCGATCAGCTCATCGCAGACGGTGAGCGCAGCCATGACGGTGAGGCGCGCATCGCCGATCTCGCCGAATTTTCCGCGCAGCGACTGGATGCGCGTCTCCAGCGTCTCGGCGAGCTTGAGCAGCCGCACCTCCTGGCCCTCCTCGCAGGCCATGCGATATTGCCGGCCGTTGATGGTGACGTTGATGTGGCTCATCCGTCCTCTCCGGTATCGAGCACCGAGCGTATCGTCACGATCGCGGAATCCAGCCGGTCAGAAATCTCGCGATTGGTGCGCTCGAGCTTGCGTGCCTTCACCAGCGCGCCGTCGAGCTCGTCGGCAAGACGCGAGCGATCCGCGCCGAGCGCCTGGATGCGCGCCGCAAGCTCGTTCTCGTCGCGATCGGCATCGCGACGCCGCTCCACCGCACTTTCGAGCGCATCGAGCGCCGCCATGAGTCTGCGGGTCGCAATCTCGATCTCGACGGCGGACGACTCCGTCATGGCGGAACTGTTGGATACGCGATCGTTCATGCAGTCAGCGGCGGAACCTGGCGGCCTTTGCCCAGTGGCCTTTCCCTGGAGCTTGCCGTCCGGCAAAAGACTCGGTTCGGCAAGCGGTTAGAAGCAGAAATTTACAAAGCAAGCTAGCCAAGCGCAACGCCGCCGCAAAACTATGCACTGTTCAATCGGGACGACGTGTCGCTGCGTCGCTTCCGCCCGGCGCGATCCCGGCGGAAAACCGATGTCCACACAGGCAACTTTTGCGGCCAAACCGGCGTTCGATTGCCTTGGACTCCCGGAACCGAGGTGCTATCCCAGCGCCAACCTTCAGTGGCCGCCAGGCTTCTCCCCGCGCGGGCAACCATCGCCAAGCGCTTCATTTCAGACGGATTTCAGACATGACGCAGGTCGATCACACCCGTATGGCCAACGCGATCCGCGGCCTTTCGATGGACGCTGTCGAGAAGGCGAAATCGGGCCATCCCGGCCTGCCGATGGGCGCCGCCGACATCGCCACCGTGCTGTTCACGCAGTTCCTGAAATTCGATGCCACTGCGCCCGCCTGGCCGGACCGCGACCGCTTCGTGCTCTCGGCCGGCCACGGCTCGATGCTGCTCTATTCGCTGCTGTATTTGACCGGCAATGCCGAGATGACGCTGGACCAGATCAAGCAGTTCCGCCAGGTCGACTCGCTGACCCCCGGCCACCCCGAGAACTTCCGCACCAATGGCATCGAGACCACCACCGGCCCGCTCGGCCAGGGCATCTCGACTGCGGTCGGCATGGCGCTGGCCGAAAAGATGCTCGCCGCCGAATTCGGCAAGAAGATCGTCGACCACCACACCTATGTGCTCGCCTCCGACGGCGACCTGATGGAAGGCGTGTCGCAGGAAGCGATCGCGATGGCCGGCCACTGGAAGCTCAACAAGCTGATCGTGCTCTACGACGACAACGGCATCTCGATCGACGGCCCGACCTCGATCTCCGATTCCGTCGACCAGGTGAAGCGCTTCAAGTCGGCGGGCTGGGCCGCCGAAAAGATCGACGGCCACGATCAGGCCGCGATCGCCGACGCGATCACGCGCGCGAAGAAATCCAGCAAGCCGACGCTGATCGCCTGCCGCACCACGATCGGCTTCGGCGCGCCGCACAAGCAAGGCACCTCGAAGGTGCACGGCGAGGCGCTCGGCGCCGACGAGCTCAAGGCTGCCAAGGAAAATCTCGGCATTTCGCTCGAGCCGTTCGCGGTCGCCGACGACGTGCTGAAGGCATGGCGCGCCGCCGGCAGCCGAGGCGCCGCGGCACGCCAGGAATGGGAAACGCGGCTCGGTGAGCTCGGCAGCCGCAAGCGCGCCGAGTTCGAGCGCCGCCTGCGTCATGAGCGTCCGGCTTCGCTCGCCAAGGCCGTGCGCGCGTACAAGAAGGAGCTGCTGGAAAAGCCGATGATTGCGGCGACCCGCAAATCCTCTGAAGCCGTAATCGAAGTGATCGCCGGCGCCATGCCGATGGAATTCCTGGCAGGCTCGGCCGACCTCACCGGCTCCAACAACAACAAGGCGAAGTCGGCGACCGCCTTCTCAGCCAAGACGCCGAAGGGACGCTTCATCCATTACGGCATCCGCGAGCACGGCATGGCCGCCGCGATGAACGGCATTTTCCTGCATGGCGGTTTCGCACCGAACGGCGCGACCTTCCTCGTCTTCACCGATTATGCGCGTCCGGCGATGCGCCTTGCCGCGCTGATGGGCGCCGGCGTCGTCTACGTCATGACTCATGACTCGATTGGCCTCGGCGAAGACGGCCCGACCCATCAGCCGGTCGAGCATCTCGCAGCGCTCCGCGCCATTCCCAACATGCGCGTGTTCCGTCCCTGCGATGCCATCGAGGTCGCTGAGTGCTGGGAGCTCGCGCTCAACCGCGTCGATGGCCCGACCGTGCTGGCACTGACGCGGCAGAACCTGCCGCAGCTGCGGACCACCGCACCGAACGACAATCCCTGCGCGGCTGGTGCCTACGAGTTGGTCGCCGCCCAGGGCGAAGCCAAGGCGACGCTGTTCGCCTCGGGCTCGGAGGTCGAGATCGCGGTCGCGGCCCAGAAACAATTGGCGGAACGCGGCGTCGCTTCGCGCGTTGTCTCCGTTCCCTCGCTGGAGCTGTTGTTAGCGCAACCAGAGGCCAAGCGCGCCGCCATCATCGGCAACGCGCCGGTGAAGATCGCGATCGAGGCCGCCGTGCGCTGGGGCTGGGACGCCGTGATCGGCCAGGATGGCGAATTCATTGGCATGCATTCGTTCGGCGAAAGCGGCCCTGCCAAGGAGCTTTACAAGCATTTCGGCATTACCGCCGAGGCCGCGGTTAACGCTGTGCTGAAGCGCGTTTCCTGAGAGTTGAGCTTGCCGCAAAAAAGGACTACCTAATCTCCCATATGATCAAGCACCGCCCGGCCGAACCGGGCGCCCGCCCCTAAAAAACCTCGCAGGCGCGCTATCCGCGCGTTGTGCGGGATGACAACGGTCATTGAAGGAGACGAAACATGGCAGTCCGCGTCGGAATTAACGGTTTTGGCCGCATCGGCCGCAACATCCTGCGGGCTATCGCCGAGTCCGGCCGCAAGGACATCGAGGTCGTCGGCATCAACGACCTCGGCCCGGTCGAGACCAACGCCCATCTCCTCCGCTTCGACAGCGTCCATGGCCGCTTTCCCGGCACCGTCACCGTCGACGGCGACTCCATCAGCCTCGGCAACGGCAAGATCAAGGTGACCGCCGAGCGCGATCCCTCGAAGCTGCCCTGGAAGGATCTCGGCGTCGACATTGCGATGGAATGCACCGGCATCTTCACCTCGAAGGACAAGGCTAGCGCGCATCTGACCGCCGGCGCCAAGCGCGTGCTGGTCTCCGCGCCCGCCGACGGCGCCGACGCCACCATCGTCTACGGCGTCAACCACGACACGCTGACCAAGGATCACCTCGTCGTCTCCAACGGCAGCTGCACCACCAACTGCCTTGCGCCGGTTGCCAAGGTGCTGAACGATCTCGTCGGCATCGAGACCGGCTTCATGACCACGATCCACGCCTATACCGGCGACCAGCCGACGCTCGACACGATGCACAAGGATCTCTACCGCGGCCGCGCGGCGGCGATGTCGATGATCCCGACCTCGACGGGTGCTGCGAAGGCGATCGGCCTCGTGCTGCCCGAGCTGAAGGGCAAGCTCGACGGCGTCGCGATCCGCGTGCCGACCCCGAACGTCTCGGTCGTCGACCTCAAGATCGTCGCCAAGCGCGCCACCGACGCCAAGGAGATCAACGCGGCGATGAAGCGCGCCAGCGAGCAGCAGCTCAAGGGCATCCTCGGCTACACCAATGCGCCGAACGTCTCGATCGACTTCAACCACGACCCGCACTCCTCGACCTTCCACGAGGACCAGACCAAGGTGCAGAACGGCACGCTGGTGCGCGTGATGTCCTGGTACGACAACGAGTGGGGCTTCTCGAACCGCATGGCGGACACCGCCGCCGCGATGGCGAAGGTGATCTGAGGGAAGCCAAGGTGCTTCCTCACTGGATTGGCATCCCTGGCGTCATACTGTTGATCGCGTTGATCGCGTACGGATTTCGCCGGGGCCTCGCAGTGAAGTCTCCGAAAGACGGTGGAGGGAGCGGCGACCACGGCCATTCGCCTCCCCCCGATTCCGACACTCCGACGCACGGATGATGAACGATGCCCGCTAAATTCCGCACCCTCGACGACGTCGACGTGAAGGGCAAGCGCGTGCTGCTGCGCGTCGACCTCAACGTGCCCATGGAAAGCGGGCGCGTCACCGACGCCACCCGGCTCGAGCGCGTTGCACCGACCATCACCGAGCTCGCCGACAAGGGCGGCAAGGTCATCCTGCTCGCGCATTTCGGCCGCCCGAAGGGACGCGATGCCAAGGACTCGCTCAAGCCCGTCGCGGAGGCGCTGGCGAAGGTGGTGAAGAAGCCCGTCGCGTTTGCCGAGGATTGCATCGGCGAGCCCGCGGCCAAGGCGGTCGCCGGCCTGAAGGATGGCGACATCCTGTGCCTGGAAAACACCCGCTTCCACAAAGAGGAAGAAAAGAACGATCCCCCCTTCGTCGCGGAACTCGCGAAGCTCGGCGACATCTGGGTCAATGACGCGTTCTCGGCCGCGCACCGCGCCCACGCCTCGACCGAAGGCCTCGGCCACAAGCTGCCGGCCTATGCCGGCCGCACCATGCAGGCCGAGCTGGACGCGCTGGAGAAGGCGCTGGGCTCGCCGAGCAAGCCCGTCATCGCCATCATCGGCGGCGCCAAGGTCTCGACCAAGATCGACCTGCTGGAAAACCTCGTCACCAAGGTCGACGCGCTCGTGATCGGCGGCGGCATGGCCAACACCTTCCTGCACGCGCAGGGCGTTGCGGTCGGCAAGTCGCTGGCCGAGAAGGATCTCGCCGCCACCGCGCTGCGCATCATGGAGAAGGCGGAAGCCGCCAATTGCGCCATCATCCTCCCGGTCGATGCCACCGTTGCCTATCACTTCGCCGCCAACGCGCCGTCGCATGCCTATGGGCTCGATGCGATCCCGGCCGACGGCATGATCCTCGACGTCGGCCCGCAATCGATCGCGCGCGTCCATGCCGCGATCGACGATGCGGCGACGCTGGTCTGGAACGGCCCCCTGGGCGCATTCGAGATGCAGCCGTTCGACCGCGGCACGGTCGCGGCCGCCAAGCACGCCGCCGAGCGCACCAAGGCCAAGAAGCTGATCTCGATCGCGGGCGGCGGCGACACCGTCGCAGCGCTCAACCAGGCCCATGTGGCCGCTGACTTCACCTATGTGTCGACCGCCGGTGGCGCGTTCCTTGAATGGATGGAAGGCAAGCCCCTGCCCGGCGTTGAAGTTCTGCGTAGCAAGTAATCAAGCGGCCTTTGAGGCCCCAACGGGAGACAAAGACAGATGGCTCGGATCACGTTACGTCAATTGCTCGACCACGCGGCGGAGAACGATTACGGCGTACCGGCCTTCAACATCAACAACATGGAGCAGGCGCTGGCCATCATGGACGCGGCCAACCAGGTCGACGCGCCCGTCATCATCCAGGCCTCGCGCGGCGCGCGCTCCTACGCCAACGACGTCATGCTCAAGCACATGATGGACGCGGTGACCGAGATCTATCCGCACATTCCGGTCTGCGTTCATCTCGACCACGGCAACGAGCCGGCGACCTGCATGACCGCGATCCAGGCCGGCTTCACCTCGGTGATGATGGACGGCTCGCTCAAGGCCGACGGCAAGACCCCCGGCGACTGGGGCTACAATGTCGGGGTCACCAAGACCGTGACCGACATGGCCCATCTCGGCGGCATCTCGGTCGAGGGCGAGCTCGGCGTGCTCGGTTCGCTCGAGACCGGCATGGGCGACAAGGAAGACGGCCACGGCGCCGAAGGCAAGCTTAGCCACGACCAGCTCCTGACCAATCCGGACGAGGCCGTGAAGTTCGTACAGGAGACCAAGGTCGACGCGCTCGCGATCGCGATGGGCACCTCGCACGGCGCTTACAAGTTTACCCGCAAGCCCGACGGCAACATCCTCGCCATGAACGTGATCGAGGAGATCCACCGCAAGCTGCCGAACACGCATCTCGTCATGCACGGCTCCTCCTCGGTGCCGCAGGATTTGCAGGACATCATCAACGCCTATGGCGGCAAGATGAAGCCGACCTGGGGCGTGCCGGTGGCCGAGATCCAGCGCGGCATCAAGAACGGCGTGCGCAAGATCAACATCGACACCGACAACCGCATGGCGATGACCGGCCAGATCCGGAAAGTTCTCAAGGACAACCCGGAAGAGTTCGATCCGCGCAAGTACCTGAAGCCGGCGATGGAAGCCATGACCAAGCTGTGCAAGCAGCGCCTGCAGGAGTTCAACACCGCAGGCCAGGCCTCCAAGATCAAGAAGGTGCTGACCACCGCCGAGATGGCCAAGCGCTACGCCAAGGGCGAGCTCGATCCCCGGGTAGCCTAAGGCCTCCGTCACATCCTCCCGTCATTCCGGGACACGCGAAGCGTGGGCCCGGAATCCATAACCACAGCCTGGGGTTATGGATTCCGGGCCTGCGCCTTTCGGCGCATCCCGGAATGACAGAAAGACCCTTTACCCTGCGACGAACGATAACTCGGCAATTGCCCGAGAACGGTCTATTTTCCCGGGCAAGGGCAGAATCGTTTTGGGAGGACCTCTCGATGAATCTGACTGAGCTCAACAAGATCGCGACCGCCATGGTCGCGTCCGGCAAGGGCATCCTTGCCGCCGACGAATCCTCCGGCACCATCAAGAAGCGCTTCGACGCCATCGGCGTGGAATCGACCGAAGAGAACCGCCGCGACTATCGCGAGATGCTGTTTCGCGCCAAGGACGCCATGAGCCAGTACATCTCCGGCGTGATCCTCTATGACGAGACGATCTGGCAGAATGCCAAGGACGGCACGCCGCTGGTCAAGCTGATCGAGCAGGCCGGCGCCATTCCCGGAATCAAGGTCGACGAGGGCACGCAAAGCTTACCGATGTGCCCGGGAGAGTTGGTCACGGTCGGGCTCGACAAGCTCGCCGAGCGCCTACAGAAATATTACGAGCGCGGCGCGCGCTTTGCCAAATGGCGCGCGGTGATCGACATCGGCAGCGGCATTCCCTCGATGACGGCGATCAGCGTCAACGCCCACGCGCTGGCGCGCTATGCCGCGCTGTGCCAGGCCGCGCAGATCGTGCCGATCGTCGAGCCGGAGGTGCTGATGGACGGCGACCACGACATCGAGCGCTGCTTTGAGGTGACGCAACGCGTGCTCAACAAGACCTTCCAGGAATTGCGCGTGCAGCGCGTGGCGCTGGAAGGCATGGTGCTGAAGCCGAACATGGCAATCGCCGGCAAGAAATGCGCGAAGCAGGCCTCGGTCGAGGAGGTCGCGGAGAAGACGATACGGCTGCTCAAGGCCTGCGTGCCCGCGGCGGTGCCCGGCATCGCCTTCCTGTCCGGCGGCCAGTCGGACGAAGAGGCGACCGCGCATCTCAACGCCATGCACAAGCTCGGTCCGCTGCCCTGGGGCCTGACCTTCTCCTACGGCCGCGCGCTGCAGGCCGCGCCGCAGAAGGCTTGGTCCGGGAGGTCTGAGAACGTCGCGGCCGGCCAGCGCGCCTTCAGCCATCGCGCGCGCATGAACGGCCTCGCCTCCAAGGGCGAATGGCAAAGCAGCCTGGAACAGAAGGCAGCCTAGACCTTGTCGAACAAACCGCCTCCGCCGCGCCCGGCGCCGCGCCTCTATCTCGCGACGCCCGTCGTCGATGATCCCGCGACGCTGGTCGCCGAGCTGCCGGGGCTGATCGCGTCCGCCGACATCGCCGCCGTGCTGCTGCGGCTGAAGGAGACCGATCAGCGCGGCATGATCTCGCGCGTCAAGGCATTGGCGCCACCGGTGCAGAAGGCAGGCGCGGCACTCCTCGTCGACGGCCATGCCGACATCGTCGCGCGCGGCGGCGCCGACGGCGCGCACCTGCCCGGCATCGCCGCGCTGAAGGAGGCGCTGCCGTCGCTCAAGCCAGATCGCATCGCCGGTGTCGGCGGACTGACGACGCGGCACCATTCCATGGATGCGGGTGAGATGGGCGCGGATTACGTGCTGTTCGGCGAGCCCGATGCGAAAGGCCAGCGGCCGTCGTCGCAAGCGATCGCCGAGCGGCTCGACTGGTGGGCCGAGCTGTTCGAGCCGCCTTGCGTCGGCTTTGCCACCACGCTGGACGAGGCCTACGATTTCGCCGCCAGCGGCGCCGATTTCGTGCTGGTCGGCGACTTTATCTGGGCCGATCCGCGCGGGCCCAAGGCCGCCCTGATCGAAGTCGATGCCGCGATCAAGAAGGCTCATGCGACGGCACTGGCCGGCCAAGATCCTGCGAGCCAAGATCCTGCGGGCCAGGAGCACGGCTAGCGCCCGACATGAAGCTCCCGTGCATCACCATGCTCGCCACGCTGCTGCTGACAGTGCCCGCGGCCGCGCAGCTGCAGATCACCCCGCCGGCGACGACGCCGAGCGCACCGGCAGAGAAGCAGAAGCCAAAGCCGCCCGCACCTGCCAAGAAGAAGGAGGCAGCACCGGCGCCGAAGCCTACTGCATCTCCCAAGCCATCCGCTTCGCCCAAGCCGGCAACCGTGATCCCCGCGCCGCCGTCCGACGATCCCAACGTCGACCTCGTGTTCGGCGCCTATCAGCGCGGCCAGTACAAGACCGCTTTCGAGCTCGCCACCGTGCGCGCACAAGCCGGTGATGCCAAGGCGATGACCATGCTCGGCGAGCTCTATTCCAACGCCATGGGCATAAGGCGCGATTACGTCAAGGCGGCCGAATGGTACAAGCGCGCCGCCGATGCCGGCGATCGCGAGGCGATGTTCGCGCTCGCCATGCTGCGCATCTCCGGCCGCGGCGGACCGGTCGACAAAAGCGAGGCGGTCAGGCTGATGGCCTCCGCTGCCAAGCTCGGCGAGCCCAAGGCGGCCTACAACCTCGCTCTGCTCTACCTGGACGGCCAGACCCTGCCGCAGGACGTCCGGCGTTCGGCGGAACTGTTGCGCCAGGCCGCCGATGCAGGCCTGCCCGAAGCGCAATACGCGCTCGCGACCTTCTACAAGGAAGGCACCGGTGTGCCGAAGGACCCCGAACGCGCGGTGCGGCTGCTCCAGGCCGCCGCGATCGCCGACAATGTCGATGCCGAGGTCGAATATGCCATCGCGATGTTCAACGGCACCGGCACGCCGAAGAACCAGCCGGCCGCCGTCGCCCTGCTGCGCAAGGCCTCCCGCCAGGGCAGCGCGATCGCGCAGAACCGGCTGGCCTGGGTGCTGATCAACGGTGTCGGCACGCCCGTGGACAAGATCGAAGGCTTCAAATGGCACCTAGTGGCCAAGACCGCCGGCAAGGGCGACCCCGAGCTCGACAAGCAGCTCTCCGATCTGCCGGCCGATGACCGCGCCAAGGCCGAGGCCGCTGCCAGGAAGTGGCTCGGGTCCAAATGACTTGACGCGGGGCCCCTCACGGGGCACCCAATCCCTCAAACAGGCGCGTTTCCGCGCCCCTCTCCCCGATCAAGACCAAAAAGCATATGCTGTATTCCGCCACTATCAACGTCATGGTCAAGGCGGCGCGCCGCGCCGGCCGCAGCCTCAAGCGCGATCTCGGCGAGATCGAGCATCTCCAGGTCTCGCTGAAGGGACCGGCCAATTTCGTCTCGCTCGCCGACAAGCGCGCCGAGGAGATCCTGTACCAGGACCTCGCCAAGGCCCGCCCCGGCTACGGCTTCATCGGCGAGGAAGGGGGCAACCGCGAGGGCACCGACAAGAGCCACACCTGGATCGTCGATCCCTTGGACGGCACCACCAACTTCCTGCACGGCATCCCGCAATTCGCGATATCGATCGGGCTCGCCCGCGAGGGCACCGTGATCGCCGGCGTGATCTACAACCCCGCCAATGACGAGCTCTACATCGCCGAGCGCGGCAAGGGCGCCTTCCTCAACGACCAGCGCCTGCGCGTCGCCGGCCGCCGCCAGCTGAGCGAATGCGTGGTGGCCTGCGGCCTGCCCCATATCGGCCGCGGCGACCACGAGGAATTCCGCCGCGAGATGACCGCGATCCAGGACCGCGTCGCCGGCCTCCGCCGTTTCGGCGCCGCCTCGCTCGATCTCGCCTTCGTCGCCGCCGGCCGCCTCGACGGCTATTGGGAGCGCGATTTGCAATCCTGGGACATCGCCGCCGGTATGCTGATGGTGCGCGAAGCGGGCGGGACCGTGACCGATATCGCGACGCCGGGCGACCCGCTGGTTACCGGGCACGTCGTGTGCGGCAATGAGTACGTGCACGGGGAGCTGGTGAAGATTTTGCGGAAGCCGGCATAAGGCGGAAGCTCGCGCTCCACATTTTCCTGTCATTCCGGGGCGCGCCTCTTGGCGCGAGCCCGGAATCCATTGATCCTCGTCAATGGTGGCCCGCTGGATTCCGGGCTCGTGCTTCGCACGCCCCGGAATGACGGGGTGGGTCAGTGGCCTGTGTGCGCCCGCGCCGGTCGGCCGTGCGCTTCAGCTTCCCGCGCCGCCTTCAGCTCCCTGTCCCCGCCCAGCACGCGCTGCACCGAGACGAAGAACACCGGCACCATCAACAGCGCCAGGATCACCACCGCGATCATGCCGCCCATCACCACGCTGCCGAGCGCCTGCTGGCTGGCGCCGCCGGCGCCGTGGGCGATGGCCATCGGCAGCACGCCGCAGATGAAGGCAAGGCCGGTCATCAAGATCGGGCGGAAGCGCAAGCGGCAGGCTTCGATGGTGGCTTCGACCAGCGGCTTGCCTTCTTTCCGCAGATCCTTGGCGAACTCGATGATCAGGATCGCGTCCTTTGCGGCGAGGCCGATGATCGTGATCAGGCCGACGGTGAAATAGACGTCGTTGGGCAGGCCGCGCAGCATAGCGGCAGTGACCGCGCCGACGATGCCGAGCGGCACGGTGAGCAGCACCGCGAGCGGAATGGTCCAGCTCTCGTAGAGCGCGGCGAGGCACAGGAACACCACGAACACCGACAGGGCGAGCAGGAACGGCGCCTGCGAGCCCGACAGCTTCTCCTGCAGCGACTGTCCGGTCCATTCATAGCCGAAGCCCCGCGGCAATCGGTCGGCGAGCCGCTCCATCTCGGCGATGGCATCGCCCGAGGTGAAGCCGGGCCTGGCCTCGCCGGAGATGCGCACCGCCGGATAATAGTTGAAGCCGGCGATCTGCGTCGGGCCGCGCGCCCATTCGATCGTGGTGAAGGACGAGAACGGCACCAGTTGGCCGCGGCTGTTCTTGACGTTGTAGTTGAGGATGTCCTCGGCCCGCATGCGGTCGCGCGCGTCCGCCTGCACCACGACGCGCTGCATGCGGCCGCGGTTCGGGAAGTCGTTGATGTAGTTCGAGCCGAGATTGGTCGAAATGGTGTTGTTGATGTCCTCGAAGGTGACGCCGAACGCGCCGGCCTTCTCGCGGTCGATCATGAGATTGACCACGCCCGCCTCGGGCAGGCCTTCGATATAGACCTTCTGCAGCACTGGGCTGGCATTGGCCTCCGCGATCAGCTGGTCGGCGGCGCGCATCAATTGCTGATAGCCCTTCTGGCCGCGATCCTGGAGGCGAAACGAGAAGCCGGACGAGTTGCCGAGATTGTCGATCGGCGGCGGCTGCAGCGCCGAGATTTTTGCGTCGCGGATCGACGAGCCCAGGTCGCGGTTGACGTCGTTGACGATCGCGGCAGCGGAGTCCTTCGGCCCGCGCTCCGACCAGTCCTTCAGCGTGATGAAGGCCTGGGCGGTGTTCATGCCCTGGCCGGAGAAGCTGAAGCCGGTGAGGAAGGTGACGTTGTCGACGCCCGGCCGCGCGGCGAGATATTTTTCGACCTTCTCGATCACGGCCTCGGTGCGGGCATAGGACGAATCCGACGGCGTCTGCACGTCGGTGGTGATGAAGCCCTGGTCGTCGACGGGGAGGAAGCCGCCGGGCAGGTTGACGAAGGCCCAGGACAGGCCGACCAGCAGCGCGGCATAAACCAGCATCAAGCGGCCGGTGCGATTCAGCGAAAAGCCGACGGTGCGCGAATAGCGTTCCTTGACGCCTTCGAGCATGCGGTTGAACCAGCCGAACACGAAGTTGGTCGAATGACCGTGCCCCTTTGCCACAGGCTTCAACAGCGTCGCGCACAGCGCCGGCGTCAACGACAGCGCCAGGAAGGCGGAGAAGCCGATCGCGGCGACCATGGTGACGGAGAACTGGCGGTAGATGATGCCGACCGAGCCCGGGAAGAACGCCATCGGCACGAACACCGCCATCAGCACCAGCGTGATGCCGATGATGGCGCCGGTGATCTGCGACATGGCTTTCCGCGTCGCTTCCTTCGGCGGCAGGCCTTCCTCGGCCATGATGCGCTCGACGTTCTCGACCACGACGATGGCGTCGTCGACGAGGATGCCGACCGCCAGCACCATGCCGAACATCGAGAGCATGTTGATGGAATAGCCGGCGAGCAGCAGCGTGGAGCAGGCGCCCAGCAGCGCCACCGGGACCACGATGGTCGGAATGATGGTGTAGCGGATGTTCTGCAGGAACAAGAACATCACCACGAACACCAGCACCACGGCTTCGACCAGCGTCGTCAGCACCTTCTCGATCGAGGCCTCGACCACAGGGGTGATGTTGTAGGGGATCTCGTAGGTGATGTTGGCCGGGAAGAAGCGCGACAGCTCCTTCATCTTCGCTTCGACCGCGCTGGCGGTCGCCAGCGCATTGCCGGTCGGCGACATCAGGACCGACAGGCCCGCCGTCGGCTTGCCGTCGAGGCGCGTGTTGAACTGGTAGCTGAGGCCGCCGACCTCGATGCGCGCGACGTCGCGCAGGCGCACGGTCGAGCCGTCGGCATTGGCGCGCAGGATGATGGCGCCGAACTCGTCGGGCGAGGAGAGCTGGCCTTTGACCAGCACCAGTGCCGAGGTGCGCTGGTTCGAGGTCGACGGCTCGGCGCCGATGCTGCCGGAAGCGACCTGCGCGTTCTGCGCGGTGATGGCCTTGTTGACGTCGTCGGCGGTCAGGCCATAGCCGACCAGCTTTGCGGGATCGACCCAGACACGAAGCGAGCGCTCGGTCGAGTACAGTGTGGCGCGGCCGACGCCGGGAATGCGGCGGATCTCGCCGAGCACGTTGCGGATCATGAAGTCGCCGAGGCCGACTTCATCCAGGCTGCCGTCAGTCGAGTTCAGTGTGATGATCTGCAGCACTGCGCTCGAGGCTTCCTCGATCAGGATGCCCTGCTGCATCACCGCGCGCGGCAGGCGCGCCTCGACGCGCTTGATGCGGTTCTGGACCTCGACCGAGGCGGCACTGGTGTCGGTGCCCGGCTGGAAGTTGGCGATGATCTCGACCTGGCCAAGCGAGTCGCTGGTCGATTCGAAATTGAGGATGTTGGCGGCGCCGTTGAGCTCCTCCTCGATCAGCCGCGTGACGCTGTTGTAGAGGTTTTCCGGCGAGGCGCCGGGATAGCTGGTCGAGACCGAGATCGAGGGCGGCGCGATGATCGGATATTGCGCGATCGGCAGCAGCGGCACCGCGATCGCTCCGATCAAGCAGATGAACAGCGCGACCACCCAGGCGAAGATCGGCCTGTCGATGAAGAAACTCGGCATTGGCCGTTTTATCCTCGTTGTTCCGTTGGACCCTCATGGTGAGGAGCGCGGAACGCGCGCTCCGGACGATGCTGCGCATCGCCGCGAGAACCATCAAGGCCCGGCTCTCTCCCGCGGCCACCCTTCGAGACGCCCGCTTCCAGCAGGCTCCTCAGGTAAAGGACGACACTTGCTGCGCGGAGCGTTACCGCGTGAGCTGCTGAGCGTGCCGGTTGTCTGCGGTCGCGTCCGCCTCCGACCAGGATTGCGGCTTGACCTTGTCGCCGGCCGCGAATTTCTGGAAGCCTTCCACCACGACCTTGTCGCCGGACTTCAGGCCTTCGGTGACGAACCAGAGGCCGTCCTGCACCGAGCCGGTGCGCACCGGCTGCACGGCGATGTGATTGTCGTCCTTGACGACGAACACCTCGCTGCCGCCGCCGCCGTTGCGCTGGATCGCCTGCTGCGGCACCGCGATCGCGTCGGAATCGAGACCCTGGTCGATGCGGACCCGGACATACATGCCCGGGAGCAGCTCGCGCTTGGGATTGGGGAACTCGCCGCGCAACGTCACCTGCCCGGTGTGGGCGTCGACCTTGGCGTCGGAGAACAGCAGCTTGCCGTCGAGCGAATAGATGGTGTTGTCGTCGAGCACGAGGCGCACCTTTGCGGCATCGGCGGCGATGCGCTCGAGGTCGCCGGTCTCGAAGGCACGGCGGAGCTGGTTGAGCTCGGTCACCGACTGGGTGAAGTCGGCATAGATCGGATCGAGCTGCTGGATGGTGGCGAGATTGGTCTCGTTCTGGACGGCGAGCGCGCCCTCGCTGACGAGGGCCGCGCCGACCACGCCGTCGATCGGCGCGCGCACGGTGGCGTAGTCGAGATTGAGCCTGGCCCGCGCGAGCTCGGCCTTGCGGCCCTCGACCTCGGCATTGGCCTGGCGTTCGGCCGCAATCGCCTTCTCGTTCTCGGCTTCGGGGGCGGCGCGATCCCTGGTCAGGGTGGCGATACGATGCGCCTGCTGCTTGGCCTGCGCCAATGCCGCTTCGGCCTTGGCCAGCGCGGCCTCGTTGGCCATGACCTCGACCTCGAACGGGCGCGGATCGATGCGGTAGAGCGGATCGCCGGCCCTGACCTCGCTGCCCTGGCGGAACAGGCGCTCGACCACGATGCCGGACACGCGCGGCCGGACTTCGGAGACCCGGGTCGGGGCGATGCGGCCCGGCAGCTCGCGCACCACGGCGCGCGGCTGCGGCTTGACGATAACGATGCTGACGTCAGGGGCAGGCGGCTGGGCGGCGGACACCGCGGAACTGGATTCCTCGCAAGCACCCAGCAGCGGCGCAAGGGCCGCGAGCATCATTGCAACGCATGCCGATCGCGCTCGAATTCCAAACATGAAGTGGGATGCCCCGATTGTTGAAACTGATCATGCTCGCGCGAAGCCCGTTCTGGACCTTTTGCACGCGGCTGATGCCGCCAAAATAGAATGCATCTGCTGCGATGCAACGCATGGCGCGGGCGGCTCATTGTCACACAGCTCATCCCATTGAAATAAGAAGGCTTTTGCGGTGTAACTTGATTGTGAATCTAAGTTCCACCGGCGCGTGCTGCGGCCGAACATCGCAATCACTCGGCGGCCTTCATCCGGTAATGACTGACGCCCCATTCTGTTCCGTCGGCATAACCGAACAGGCCCGAGGTCGCGAGCAGGAACCAGCGCCAGCGACGCATCCAGAGCGCGGTCTCCTCGCCGTGGACCCGGTGCAAGGAGGCTTCGATGGCCTCGCGATGGGCATCGAAATTGGCCAGCCAGTCGTTGGCGGTGCGCTGGTAGTGCGTGCCGCTCCAGCACCATTCCTTCTCGATGGCAAAGATATCGTCGAACTGCCTGACGAGGTGATGGCTCGGCATCAGCCCGCCTGTGTAGACGTATTGCGCGATCCAGTCGTCGGGATCGGCCGGGTCAGGCAGATGCGAGCCGGACCGGTGGGTGACGACGTGCATGAAGAACCGTCCCTCCGGCGCGAGCCATGACCGCGCGCGCGTCATCAGCTTGCGCCAGTTGCTCATCTGCTCGAACATCTCAACCGAGACGATGCGGTCGAACTGGCCCTCGGGCGCGAACACGTTCATGTCGGCCGCGACCACGCGCAGATTCAGCAGCCCGCGCCGCCGCGCCTCCTCCTCGACGTAGGCGCGCTGCGCCTGCGAGGTCGCGACCGCCGTCACCGTCGCGTGCGGAAACTGCCGCGCCGTCCACAGGGACAGCGAGCCCCAGCCGCAGCCGAGCTCCAGAATGGCCTGGCCGTCGGCCAGGCCGGCATGCTCGACGGTCTGGCGCAGCGCCTCCTCCTCCGCCTCCCGCAAGGTGGTCGCACCGGTCTTGTAGAAGCAGGAGGAGAATTTACGGTTGGGGCCGAGAAAGTGGGCGAAGAAGGATGCGGGCGCCGCGTCATGCCCGATTGCCGCGCCCTCGGCGATCGGCCGCAGCATCATCCGCCCGGCGAAGGCAGCATCGTCGCCGGGGCCCAGCCCGGACAGGCGCGTCGCCATGCGGGAGCACAGGCGCTGGATCGCGGCGCGGACCACCACGTCCGGCAGCGGCACGCGCTCGGCAGTCCCGATGATCGCGGAAACGACGCTCATGCGCCCCCCCCGAATGGCGAACTTCTGCAGAGACCTGCTTATCAAAGCGCCGCTTCCGGTCCGGGTTCCCGAGCTGTCCCCGAAATCGGCGCATCCGGCGCTTTTTTTGGGCCGGCGCTGTGCCATAGTGCGCGCCGCAAGCAAGCTTTACGTAACGGATGATACCGGCATGCGGTCTGGCACTTCCCGATCCACCATGGACATCGAGTACACCAAACTGTCCTCGCCCAGCGTCTTCCTGGTGCGGATGCTGGTCTTCCTGGTGCTGTGCACGCTGGTGAGCGTGGTGCTCTACAAGCAGATCGTCCAGGCCTTCTTCGCCAATCCCGGGCTCAACGCCCTGATCGGGGGGGTGCTGTTCATCGGCATCATCCTGGCCTTCCGCCAGGTCATCCGGCTCTATCCCGAAGTCTCCTGGGTCAACAATTTCCGCGTCGCCGATCCCGGCCTGGCGCCGGCCCGCCACCCCAAGCTGCTGGCGCCGATGGCTGCGATCCTCGGCGGGGAGCGTTCGGGACGGATGACTATCACCCAGACCACGATGCGGCACCTGCTCGATTCGATCGCGACCCGCCTGGACGAGGCCCGCGACATCTCCCGCTACATGACCGGCCTCTTGGTCTTCCTCGGCCTGCTCGGCACCTTCTGGGGCCTGATCGAGACGGTGGGCTCGGTGGGCAAGGTGATCGACGGGCTCAAGGTCGGGAGCGATTCCGGGGCGCTGTTCGACACGCTGAAGGAAGGCCTCGCCGCCCCGCTCGGCGGCATGGGCATCTCCTTCTCCAGCTCGCTGTTCGGCCTTGCCGGCTCGCTGATCCTCGGCTTCCTCGATCTGCAATCGAGCCAGGCGCAGAACCGCTTCTACACCGATCTCGAAGACTGGCTCGCCACCACAGTGCGCGAGTATGGCAACGGCGAGGCGCCTGTCGCGACCGGCGGCGGCGTCGCCAGCGGCGAGCTTCAGGCCGCGGTCGAACGGCTGCGGTCCGTGCTCGAGGAAGGCAGCGCCGGCCGCGGCACCACCGCGGCGATGGCGAGCCTTGCCGAAGCCATCCAGGCGCTGGTCTCGCACATGCGCACCGAGCAGCAGATGATCCGCGAATGGGCCGACGGCCAGGGCGAGCAGAACCGCGAGATCCGCCGCCTGCTGGAGCGGATCGCGCGCCAGCCCGAGAAGAGTTGAGACGGTGTTGTGCCCCGGACGCGACGCAGCATGAAATGATGCATCGCTGAGCCGGGGCCCAGCGTCAGGGACAAGATGGGTCCCGGCTCTGCGCAGCAGCGTTGCACGCTGCACCGCGTCCGGGACACAAGAGTGGAGACGGATGACATGGCCCTTGCCCGCGCCCGCCGCAGCGAAGGCGGTCTCAACTACTGGCCCGGCTTCGTCGACGCGCTGTCGACGCTGGTGCTGTCGATCGTGTTCCTGCTGTCGGTGTTCCTCGTGGTGCAGTTCTTCCTGTCGCAGGAGGTCACCGGCAAGGACAAGGCGCTGGAGCAGCTCAACGCCAAGATCGCTCAGCTCAACGAGCTGTTGTCGCTGGAGAAGCTCGGCAAGCTCACCCTCGACGACCAGGTCTCGTCGCTGAAAGCCGGGCTCGCCTCGGCCGAGTCCGAGCGCGACCGCATCAAGGGTCTCTATGACGGCTTGGCGGCCGCCGGCAACGATGCGCAAGGCAAGACCGCCGAGCTCGGCAAGGCATTGGACTCGGAGAAGGCGGTCTCGGCGCGGGCGCTGGCGCAGATTGAGGTGCTGAACCAGCAGATCAGCGCGCTGCGCCGGCAATTGGCGGCCCTGGAGGAGGCGCTCGATGCTTCCGAGAAGCGCGACAAGGAATCGCAGAACCGCATCGCCGACCTCGGCTCCCGCCTCAACGTCGCCCTGGCGCAGCGCGTGCAGGAATTGTCGCGCTACCGCTCGGAATTCTTCGGCCGGCTGCGCGCCATCCTTGGCAACCGCCCTGACATCCGCATCGTCGGCGACCGCTTCGTGTTCCAGTCCGAAGTGTTCTTCGACACGGGACAGGCGGTGCTGCTGCCCGAGGGCCGCGCGGAGCTCGACACCTTGGCAGCGGCGCTGATCGAGCTCGACAAGAAGATCCCGAGCGACATCCCCTGGGTGCTGCGCGTCGACGGCCATACCGACGTGCGGCCGGTGAGCGGCGCGAACTTCAAGTCGAACTGGGACCTGTCCGCAGCGCGCTCGATCTCGGTGGTGCAATATCTGGTCTCGCTCGGCGTGCCCGCCCAGCGCCTCGTCGCGGCCGGCTTCGGCGAATTCCAGCCGCTCGATACCGGCAACACCGAGGAGGCCTACAAGCGCAATCGCCGCATCGAGCTGAAGCTGACGGAGCGGTAGTGAGCGCGCTCCACCTCCGCCCCTACGCGGCCTCGGACGAGGCCGTCGCGATCGATCTCTGGCATCGCACCTGGCAGCAGGCCTATCCGCAGATCGACTTCGCCGCACGGCTCGAATGGTGGCGCGAGCGCTGGCTGAGGGATCTGGTGCCGAAGGCCCAGATCGTGGTGGCGGAGCAGGACGGCGCGCTGGTCGGTTTCGTCACCGTCGACGGCGAAGGCTATCTCGACCAGCTCGTCGTCGATCCCGCGCATTGGGGCTCCGACGCGGCAAGGCTGCTGGTGGACGAGGCCAAGCGCCTGTCGCCGTCGGGCGTCACGCTGCTCGTCAACAAGGACAATGCCCGCGCGATCCGCTTCTACGAGCGCAACGGCTTCGCCCATGCGGGCGACGACGTGAACCCGACCTCGGGGCGGCCGGTGTTGAAGATGGTGTGGAAGGCGTGAGGTCCCCGGTACTTTCCGCCGTATGAGGCGTCTACGCGCCCTCGAACTGCAGCCGCGCCAGCCGCGCATAGAGCCCGTTCGCCGCGACGAGCTCGGCATGCGTGCCCTGCTCGACGATCCGGCCCTGGTCCATCACCAGGATGCGGTCGCAGGAGAGCACGGTGGCGAGGCGGTGGGCGATGACGAGCGTGGTGCGGTGGCGCATCAGCTCTTCCAGCGCTGTCTGCACCAGCGTCTCGCTTTCGGCATCCAGCGCGGAGGTGGCTTCGTCCAGCAGCAACAGCGGCGCATCGCGCAGGATGGCGCGTGCGATCGCAATGCGCTGGCGCTGGCCGCCGGACAGTGTCACGCCGCGCTCGCCGAGCGCAGTCTCGAAACCTTCGGGCAGGCGGCGGATGAATTCGGCGGCATGGGCGAGCTCGGCGGCGCGCTCGACCTCGGCATCGGTCGCATCGGGCCGGCCGAAGCGGATGTTCTCGCGGGCGCTCGCGGCGAACACCACGGAGTCCTGCGGCACCAGTGCGATGCGCGCGCGGAAATCGCCGGGGTCGGCGGACCTGACCGGCACGCCGTCGAGCGAGATCGTCCCGCTGCGCGGATCGTAGAAGCGCAGCAGCAGATGAAAGATGGTGCTCTTGCCGGCCCCGGAGGGGCCGACGATCGCGACCTTCTCACCGGGGCGCACGGTGAACGACACGGCGTCGAGCACCTTGACGTCGGACCGCGCCGGATAGGCGAAGCTGACCCGATCGAAGCCGACCTCGCCGCGCGCCGGCACCGGCAGCGCAAGCGGCGTCGCGGGCGCGGTGATCTCGGGCTTGACGTGGAGGATCTCGAACAGGCGCTCGGCCGCGCCTGACGCCGCCGAGACCTCGCCCCAGACCTCGCTGAGCTGGCCGAGGCCGGCTGCGGCGAACACGGCATACAGCACGAACTGGCCGAGCCGGCCCGGCGTGATCGCGCCGGTGAGCACGTCATGCGAGCCGATCCAGAGGATGGCGACAACGCTTGCGAACACGATGAAGATGATGATCGCCGTGAGCACGGCGCGGGCCTGGGTCGAGGTGCGCGCGGCTTCATAGGCCTGCTCGACCTCGCCGCCGAAACGCTTTTCGGCAAATTGCTCGCTGGTATAGGCCTGCACGGTGCGGATCGCGCCGACCAATTCGCCCGCATAGGCGGAGGCATCGGCGAGCGTGTCCTGCGCATTGCGCGACAGGCGCCGCACCCAGCGCCCGAACGCCACCAGCGGCAGCACGATCAAAGGGATGGCCAGCAGCACGAACCCCGACAGCTTCGGGCTCGTGATCACCATCATTGCCGTCGCGCCGAGGAACATCATCAGGTTGCGCAGCGCGATCGAGACGGAGGCGCCGACGGCCGATTTCAGCTGGGTGGTGTCGGCGGTGAGGCGCGAGATCAATTCACCGCTGCGCGCGGAATCGAAGAAGGCCGGGGAGAGCGACAGCAGATGAGCGAAGACGTCGCGCCGGAGATCGGCGACGATGCGTTCGCCGATCGTCATCACGAGGTAGTAGCGCGCGGCGCTGGCGATCGCGAGCACGGCGACCACCGCGAGCATGACCGAGAAGTAGCTGTTGATCAGCTCGATGCCCTCGGGCGTCAGGCCGAAATCGATCATCCGGCGCACCGCGACCGGCACCAGCAGCGTGGTGAGCGCTGCGATCGTGAGCGCGACGAAGGCCAGCGCCGCGCGGCCGCGATAGCGGATCACATAGGGCGCGAGCGCCAGCAGCGGCCGCAACTTGGCGCGGCCCTTGGCCGGCGCTTCGATCAGCTCGGCCTCGATCGAGGGAGTGTCCGCGGCGTTCATTGCGGGCCGTTCGACATCGTGGTCATCCAGCCGTTCCACTGCGCTCATGAGATCCGACCCGTTGCATTGATCTGCTCCCAATAGGCCGGTGCAGGAGTAGTGGCAAATCCGGGAAGTCCCTTAGGGGCAAACCCGGTCCAGCGCGCTGCATGGCTTGTTTTGCGGGGTTTCGTGAGGTATAGAGCCGCCCAAATCCGTCATTCGCGAGCCACCCAAGAAGGCGCCGGAGCGCCGAGGAATTGCCATGAAAGCCGAAATTCATCCGAACTATCATACGATTAAGGTCGTCATGACCGACGGAACCGAGTACCTGACCCGCTCGACCTGGGGCAAGGAAGGCGACACGCTGAACCTCGACATCGACCCGAAGTCGCACCCGGCCTGGACCGGCGGCTCCGCCCAGATCATGGACCGCGGCGGCCGTGTCTCGCGCTTCCAGAAGAAGTTTTCGGGCTTTCTCAAGAAGGATTGAGCCGGCCGCAAGGCTGGAGATGAAAACGCTCCCGGGAGACCGGGGGCGTTTTTTGTTTCTAGCCGTCATTCCGGGACGCGCCTTTTGGCGCGGGCCCCGAATCCATACTTCCGATCGTGGTTATAGACTCTCAGATGCGCAATTGCGCATCGTAGCTCGCGACTTCGTCGCGCCCCGGAATGACGGCTGTGATTGTCGACGGTTACCGCTCGAACGCGGCCTTCAGCGCGTTGAGGTGCGGCACCAGCGGGTTGCCGATCGTGGCCTGCTCGGCCGGCGGGGTGTGGATCGTGCTGTCGAGGCGGCGGACGCGGGTCTGCAGGCTCATCGAGCGATGGATCAGGTCCTGAAGCTGCGCGGGCAGCTTCTCGATGGTGTCGGCGGGACCGGGATCGGCGGCGGTAAGCTTGACCTTGGTCTTCTCGCGATTGGCCTGGCTTAGCGTCATCTCGCCTTCCTTGACCGCGCGGTGCAGCAGCAGCCAGGAGGCGAGCTGCATCAGACGCGTCGTGAGGCGCATGCTCTCGGTCGCATAGGTCAGGCTGACGGCGCGGTCGAGCGCCTTGGCCTCGACGCGGCCGGCGCCGTCGAGATAGGCGGCGGTCTCCTCGACGAGGTCCATGCCCTCACGGAACAAATTGCCGAACGCCGCAGAATTGGTGAATCGCTCACTGAGCTGAACGAGCGCGCCGTCGGCCTGCAAACGTTCCATGGTTAACGCCTCTTACGCAACTGTTTGACTGCCCGGCTTTGCCGCCGGCTTATGATGAACAAATCATTGCGCGGGCGGGACGCGGAGTCCAGTGACAAGCGCGGATATGGTTTCCGCGGGTCAATCCTTTCGAATGCAACCGGGATGAGAGTTGCAAACCGGGCAGTGAACGCAAAAAAAGAGCCGCCGGAGACCGGCGGCTTTGAAAGTTGATAACAGGGAGGCGTCAAACAGAGTGGACAGGAGCCACTCGGTGTCCAAACGAGGACAGTTCCAGTCATAAACCCGAAAGCTTAATCTGAAGTAAACGAGCTAATTTTTTGGGATTTCGTTAGCCATGTCAGCCAGTGGCCGAGTGGGGTGCGGAACAAAACTCTGGGCGTCATTCCGGGGCGCGATGAAGTCGCGAGCTCGGATTCGCATTGCGCATCCGAGAATCCATGACCACAGGCGGATGGAGCAGCCGGCCACTATCAGCGTGCCCGTCTCAGCGACCTGTGACCATGGATTCCGGGCTCGGCGCTGACGCGCCGCCCCGGAATGACGAGACGGAGAAAGTTCGGCCCACGCGTCCGGGACGACAGTCGTTGTGCGGCGACCACTACGACTTGAAAATACTGTTCGCCGCATCGCGCGAGGCGCGCTTTTGGGCGGCGGCTTCTTCCAGTCTTTCGATCTCGGTCTTGAGCAGCGCGACGCGCTCGGTCAGTTCCTCCACTGACAAAAGTGAGAGGTCCTGCCCAATTTCATGACTGATCTTCTTGCGCGGGCGGTCGTCGTCTTCGATCGGCATCGTCGTTCCTCCTCTCCGTCCGCGGGTCGGACCACATGGCCTAAGGCGGTTGCCAGCCTGCACCGCGCTGGCTAAGCAAGGGCCTCGTTTCCTCCCGCACTTTTGCTCAAGGACACATCATGGACAAGCTGCCCGCGCAAATGACCGTGGTCGCCATCTCCAAGCCCGGCGGGCCGGAGGTGCTGGTGCCGGAGCAACGCAGTGTTCCGCAGCCCGGTCCCGACGAGATCCTGGTCAAGGTGATGGCTGCCGGCGTCAACCGGCCCGACGTGGCGCAGCGCTCCGGCGCCTATCCGCCGCCGCCCGGCGCCAGCGACCTGCCCGGCCTCGAGATATCAGGCGAAGTCGTCGCGGTCGGCAGCAACGCCAAGCGGCACAAGGTCGGCGACAAGGTGATGTCGCTGGTCGCCGGTGGCGGCTATGCTCAGTACTGCATCGCCCAGGACGCCCAGGCGATGAGTGTGCCGCCGGCGCTGTCGATGAAGGAAGCCGGCGCGCTGCCGGAAACCCTGATGACGGTCTGGCACAACGTATTCGAGCGCGGCGGCCTCAAGGCCGGCGAGACGCTGCTGATCCACGGCGGCTCCTCGGGCATCGGCACCATGGCGATTCAGCTCGCCAAAGCCTTCGGCGCAAAAGTGTTCGTGACCGTGGGATCGCAGGACAAGATCGACGCCTGCCTCAAGCTGGGGGCCGACCGCGCCATCAACTACAAGACCGAAGACTTCGTCGCCGTGATCAAGGAAGAGACCAACAACGTTGGTGTCAACCTGATCCTCGACATGGTCGCCGGCGACTATGTCGACCGCAACTATGATGCCGCCGCGGTCGACGGCCGCATCGTCCAGATCGCGACGCTCAATGGCCCCAAGATCAGCGTCAACATCGCCAAGGTGATGGTCAAGCGCCTGACCCATACCGGCTCGACCTTGCGTCCCCGTAGTAATGCGGACAAGGCGGCGATGGTGGCCGCGATCGAGCAGAAAGTGATGCCGCTTTTGCGCGAAGGCCGCGTCAAGCCGGTGATGGACAGCACTTTCCCGCTGGAAAAGGCGGCAGACGCCCACCGGCGCATGGAAACGAGCGCACATATTGGCAAAATTGTGTTGGAGGCCTAGGCCGCTGGCCCACAGGGCAAGCCGGAAACCCTTTGATTTTCCTCGCTTTCGTGGCATCTATCGCGACGCACCGAACCGCATCGGTCCGGTCTGAAATCGCCTTCTAGATTTGCCTTGCACTGACGAGTTTGCGTCGAACGCGGAGAACTGACCTTGCGTCTGATCAGGTGCCTCGCGCCCATCGCGCTGGGCCTCATGATTCTTGTCGCCGCGTATCCCGCGCGCGCGCTCGACGCCGTCAGCGTCCGTAGCGACGCGCCCGCGATCGACCTCACCGGCGTGCTCGAGCATCAGCGCAGCGATGCCGATCGTATCCAGGTCTCCACCGCACCCGGCACCGACGGCATCGTCCGCCGCATCGAGGTGCGCGCCCGCGAGGGCGGACAGAACTGGGTGGTGTTCGCGCTCGCCAACAACACCGACGACCAGCTCGACCGCCTGATCGTCGCTCCGCATTACCGCATCGTCTCCTCGGGATTGCTGTGGCCCGACCTCGGCCTGTCGCGCATCGCGACCATCACGCCCTCGATCGGCGACCGCCCGGAACGGCAGGAAAGCGCCACCGCGGACGTGTTCCGCATCACGCTCGACCCCGGCGCCGTCGTCACCTTCGTCGCGGAACTGCGCACCGACAAGCTGCCGCAGCTCTATCTGTGGGAGCCGGAAGCCTACAAGGACAAGGTCAACTCCTTCACGCTGTACCAGGGCATCGTGATCGGCATCTCCGGGTTGCTCGCGCTGGTGCTGACCATCCTGTTCGTGGTCAAGGGCAGCATCATGTTCCCGGCCGCGGCGGCGCTGGCCTGGGCGGTGCTGGTCTATATCGGCGTCGATTTCGGCTTCTGGGGCAAGGTGCTCGACATGTCGAACAACGCCGAGCGCATCTGGCGCGCGGCGGGCGAAGCGATCCTGGCGGCGACACTCCTGGTGTTCCTGTTCGCCTATCTCAATCTCAGCCGCTGGCACGTGCGCTATTCGCACATCACGGTCGGCTGGCTCGCGTTCCTCGGCTCGCTGGTGGCGCTCGCGCTGTTCGACCCGGCGGTGGCTTCCGGCATCGCACGCATCTCGCTGGTGCTGATCGCCTTCGCCGGTTTCGCGCTGATCGTCTATCTCTCCACTCACGGCTTCGACCGCGCCGTGCTCTTGATCCCGACCTGGTTCCTCCTCGTGGTCTGGGTGGTCGCGGCTGGCATGACGGTGGCGGGCTCGGTCACCAACGACATCGTCGGCCCGGCCCTGCTCGGCGGCCTCGTGCTGATCGTGATGCTGATCGGGTTTACGGTGATGCAGCACGCCTTTGCCGGCGGCGGTGCCAGCACGGGCGTCGTCTCCGATATCGAGCGGCGCGCTTTGGCGCTGGCCGGCTCCGGCGACCTGATCTGGGACTGGGACGTCTCCGCCGACAAGGTGTTCACCAGCCCGGAGACCGAAGCCCTGCTCGGGCTGAAGCGCGGCACGCTGGAAGGCCCGGCGGCGTCCTGGCTAGAGGTGCTGCATCCGCTCGACCAGGACCGTTTCCGCGCCGCGCTCGACAGCGTGCTCGACCAGCGCCGCGGCCGCCTGGTGCAGGATTTCCGTCTGCGCACGCCGGACGGTCATTTCATGTGGTTCGCGCTCAAGGCGCGGCCGGTGGTCGGCTCGGACGGCGAGGTCTCGCGCGTGGTCGGCACGCTCACCGACGTCACGGAGCTGCGTAACGCGGAAGAACGCCTGCTGCACGATTCCGTGCATGACAATCTCACCGGCCTGCCCAACCGAAAACTGTTCATGGACCGGCTGGGCGCGGTCGCGCATTTCGCCAAGACCATGCCGACGCTGCGGCCGACGCTGATGGTGATCGACCTCGACCGCTTCAAGCAGGTCAACGATTCCGTCGGGATCGCGGTCGGCGATTCCATCCTGCTCACGCTGGCGCGCCGTCTCACCCGCATCCTGAAGCCGCAGGACACGCTGGCGCGGATGGCCGGCGACCAATTCGGCCTGATCCTGCTGTCGGAGCAGGACCCGGCCCGCATCACCGCTTTCGCCGAGACCATCCGCAAGACCATCCGCGCGCCGATCGCCTTCAACGATCGCGAGATCTTCCTCACGGCGTCGATCGGTCTCGCGCTGTCCGATCCGCAAACCCAGCTCACGGACGAGATCATCAAGGACGCCGAGCTGGCGATGTATCACTCCAAGCGCATCGGCGGCGACCGCATCGACGTCTACAAGCCGGCGATGCGGGCGCGCAAGACCGACCGCCTGACGCTGGAGAGCGAATTGCGCCGCGCCATCGAGCGCCAGGAGATCACGATCCTGTACCAGCCGATCGTGCGGCTGGAGGATCGCTCGATCGCCGGCTTCGAGGCCCTGGCGCGCTGGGACCATCCGAAGCTCGGGCGCATGGCGCCGTCGGAGTTCATCACCATCGCCGAAGAGACCGGGTTGATCGTCGACCTCGGCATGTTCGTGCTCGACCAGACCGCCAAGCAGCTTTCGGTGTGGCAGCGGGCGATGCGCTCGCGCGAGCCGATCTTCGCTTCCGTCAACGTCTCCTCGCGGCAGCTGCTGCGCCACGATTTAATCCACGATGTCCGCACCGTGCTGTCGCGCTCCTCGGTGGCGCGCGGCACGCTCAAGCTCGAGCTGACGGAATCGCTGGTGATGGAGAATCCGGAGCACGCGGCCCAGATGCTGACCCGGATCCGCGAACTCGGCACCGGGCTGTCGCTCGACGATTTCGGCACCGGCCACTCCTCGCTGGCCTATCTGCAGCGCTTCCCGTTCGACACCATCAAGATCGATCAGTCGTTCGTGCGCACCACCAGCCGCGGCACCCGCCCCGTGATCCTGAAGTCGATCATCGCGCTCGCGCACGACCTCGGCATGGACGTCGTCGCCGAAGGCGCGGAAACCGATTCCGACGCGGTCGAGCTCTACCAGATGGGCTGCGAATTCGCGCAAGGTTTTGCCTTCGGCGAGCCGATGGACGCGGACGCGGCGATGCGGCTGCTCACGGAAGTGCGGCTGGAAGCTGCGAGCTAAGTTCTCTTCTTCCCCTCCCCCTTGTGGGAGAAGGTGGCATAGGCGGCCTTCGGCCGCCGTTCTCAGGAACGCCGAAGCGGAGCTTCGGCTATGGCGCCGGATGAGGGGTTCGTTCCGCAGGTTCAGATGCGAGAGACTGGCGCGCGGAGAGAACACCTCACCCTTCTCGCTGCTTCGCGGCGAGCCACCCTCTCCCACAAGGGGAGAGGGAAAGAAGCGCGCCTCGTCGACATCATCGCCGCCGCTCACCCTTCTTCTTCCTGAACCGCACGCTCTGGCCGTCCGGCATGCGCGTTGCCACGAAGCCGGCGGCGAGGCAGGCTTCGCGTTGCGGCATCTGGATGTCGGGGCTGCGAAGGCTGTCCCACCATGAGGCACGCTGGGCCGCGCGCGGCAGCGCCGCGCCGATGATCTCCTCGATCTGCTCAAAGCTCAGCACGAGCTCCTCCTGCTTCTGCCGCAGCAGATAATCGCGCAACGCGTCGTAGTCGTTCACACTCGTCCTCTCGTCAGGGGCGAAGTCAGGCTGCTCAAAACCGTCAGCCGCATAAACCGATTCTTAACTCATTGCGGCAGCGCCGTCGCGGCTTAAACACTACGCAAGCTTTCGGGCGCATCCACTATGGACAGGAGCGAACAATGTTCTCTGGATGGCGCGACGTTGCGGCCCGCCGGCCGTGGCGGATTTCAGCGAAGCTGCTGATCATCTCGTCCGTGGTGACGGTGATCGGCTTTTCCGCCATTTGCGTCAACGTCATGCTCGACATGCGCCGCGGCGAGGAGGCACTCGCCCGCCAGACGCTGGAGAACCTCGCGACCACGATCGAGTCCGACGTCAGCCGCAACGTCGAGATCTACGATTTGTCGCTGAAGGCGGTCGCCAGCAACATGCTGCTGCCCGAGCTGGCGACGGTCTCAAAGACGATCCGTCACCTGATCCTGTTTGACCACGCGACCACCGCCAAGCATTTCGGCGCCATCCAGGTGTTCGACGCCGAGGGCCGGCTGACCATCGATGCCTCCACGCTCGATCCCCTGCCCGAGGACCGCAGCGAGGAGGACTACTTCAAGGTCCACCGGGATAATCCCGGCACGGCGCTGTTCATCAGCCGTCCCATGCTGTTTCGCGGCGCCTACTCGATCGTGCTGAGCCGGCGCATCAGTGACGCTGACGGCGGCTTCATGGGCGTCGTCGCCGGCTCGATCCGCTTCAGCTATTTCCACGAGCTGTTCGATCGCCTCAACCTCGACCCTGAGGACACCATCACTGTGCTCAAGCGCGACCGCACCATCATCATGCGGCGGCCGTTCGATCTCGACATCATCGGCACGAACCTGAACGACCGTCAGAACTGGAAGGCCGACAATCTCAGGGTCGGCGCCGCCTATTCGGGACAGGGCCCGGTCGATGCGACGCCGCGGCTCTATGTCCGCAGCAGGAACAATGGTCCGCTGTTCGTGGTCGCCGGCAAGCCTTTGGCCGCGGTGTTCGCACTCTGGCAAAGGGAGGCGCTCCGCATCGGCACCGTGGTGCTGGCGCTCATCCTGTTCGTGCTGGGATCGACCCTCGTGCTCGCGCGCGAGATCGGCCGGCGCGCCGAGGCCGAGCGCAAGCTCGAGGAGTTGGCGACGACCGACGCGCTCACGGGCCTGAAAAACCGCCGCAAATTCGATTCCGTCATTGACGTCGAATGGCGGCGCGCCATGCGCCAGAAGGCGCCGATCGCGCTGCTCATGATCGATACCGATCACTTCAAGGCCTACAACGACACGTTCGGCCATCAGGCCGGCGATCAGGTGCTGGTCGGCATCGCCATCTGCATTTCCGATTCGGTGAGCCGCGCCGGCGATTGCGCGGCGCGCTATGGCGGCGAGGAATTCGCCGTGCTGCTGCCGAACACCTCCGCCGCCGACGCCTTCAAGGTGGCGGAGACGATCCGCCGCAAGGTGCAGGGCTGGTCCGACGAGCAGGCGATGTCGACGGTGTCCTGCGGCATCGCCAGCCTGGTCCCGGATGCCGGCATGGATTGGCCGATGCTGGTTGCCGCCGCCGACAAGGCGCTCTACGCCGCCAAGGCCGGCGGGCGCAACCAGTCGGTGGTGGCGAGCCTGCCGCAGCTGTCGCTGGTGGCGTGAGGGCTCTCCGTGTGAGGGCGCGACACTTGCCAAACCATCGGTGTCGTCCCGGACAAGCGCAGCGAAGCGGAGCGCAGATCCGGGACCCATAACCACAGGAAGTAGTTTGATAAAGATTCGTCGTCCGGTACTGCTACCGAACGCGACCGATAGATTCCGCGGTATGGGTCCCCGCCTTCGCGGGGACGACAGCGGAATATGCGGCGGCTACTGCCCCAGATACTTCTTCATCTCCGCGACCAGGCCGTCGCGCAATTCCGGGCGCTTCAAGCCATAGGCGATGTTGGCGCGCAGGAAGCCGGGCTTGGAGCCGCAATCATGGCGCTCGCCTTCGAATTCGACGCCGTAGAATTTCTGCGTCTTGGCAAGGCCGATCATGGCGTCGGTGAGCTGGATCTCGCCGCCGGCGCCGCGCTCCTGTGTCTCCAGGATCTTGAAGATCTCGGGCTGCAGGATGTAGCGGCCGGTGATCGAAAGGTTGGAGGGCGCGGTGCCCTTGGCCGGCTTCTCGACCATGCCATCGACTTCGAACATCTTGCCGTTGCGCTTGCCGACGCCGCAGATGCCGTATTGATGGGTCAGGTGATCGGGCACCGCCTCGACCGCGATCAGATTGGATTTCTCGCCGAGCGAGGACGCCATCTCGATCATCTGCTTCAGGCAGCCGGGCGTGTTGAGCACGAGCTCATCCGGCAGCACCACCGCGAACGGCTCGTTGCCGATGATGTCGCGCGCGCACCAGACCGCGTGGCCGAGGCCGAGCGGCGCCTGCTGGCGGGTGAAGCTGACCGCGCCGGCTTCAGGCTGGTTCTGCGCCAGGATGTCCTGCTCGGCTTTCTTGCCGCGCGCGGCCAGCGTCGCGTCGAGCTCGAACATCCGGTCGAAATGATCCTCGATGACAGCCTTGTTGCGGCCGGTGACGAAGACGAAGTGCTCGATGCCGGCTTCCCTCGCCTCGTCATAGACGTATTGGATCAGCGGCTTGTCGACGATGGTCAGCATTTCCTTCGGCATCGCCTTGGTGGCGGGCAGAACGCGGGTGCCGAGGCCGGCGACGGGGAATACGGCTTTGCGAATCTTCATGGGATCGATCGAATACCTTGGGGCACATGGGACGGGAGCAATGGCATCCTTGCTAGCCTGTTTGCAGCCGCCAACAAAGGCGGATGTGGGGCCTCGCCCCGACGGAGTTAAGAAAAAGGCCGCCACCAAAATTTCACCTTTGTTAAGCTATTGGCAACGCTAACCAGGCCTCCTGTGGCGGGTTTTTCAGGCCGACGGGTGGAACATGATGCAATCGATGGCAGGACTGGCGACACGGGCTGGCGGCGCGGTCGTTGCGGCCGCTTTGCTGCTGCCGCCCGGCGCGCACGCCCAGGCGCAGAACGGCCTGTCGAACCTGTTCGGCGGCATCTTCTCCGGATCGAACCCGGCACCGGCGCAGCCCTCGCCGGGCCCGAGCGGCGCGCCGACGGGTCCATTGCCGTGGAGCGGCGAGGACGGCGCCTCCGGCCATCCCTTGATGACGGCCGCCGCGATCCGCGAGGCTGCCGGCAATTTCAACAATTGCGTCGCTGCGATGTGGCCCGATGCCGCACGGCGCGGTGTCACGCAGGAGAACTTTCAGCGCTTCACCGCCGGACTCTCGCCCGACCTGCGCATCATGGACCTCATGGATTCGCAGCCGGAATTCACCAAGTCGATCTGGACCTATCTCGACATTCTGGTGAACGACAACCGCCTCGCCAAGGGCCGCGAGGTCCTCGCCAAATACAAGGCGCAGTTCGACGCTACTGAGAAAGCCACCGGCGTCGACCGCTTCATCATCGCCTCGATCTGGGGCATCGAGTCCAATTACTCGACGCAGATCGGCGATCGCAGCGTGCTGCAGTCGACCGCGACGCTCGCCTGCATCGGCCGCCGCCAAGCCTATTTCAAGGACGAATTCCTCTCCGCGCTGGAGATCCTCAACCGCGGCGATTTGCGTCCGGAGCAACTGCGCGGCTCCTGGGCCGGCGCCTTCGGCCCGACCCAGTTCATGCCGACCGCGTTCAAGCGCTTCGCGGTGGACGGCGACGGCGACGGCCGGCGCGACGTCGTCGACAATCCGACCGACCTGATCGCGTCGACCGCCAACAATCTGAAGAAGGACGGCTGGCAGCCCGGCCAGACCTGGGGCTACGAGGTCGTGGTGCCGCAAGGCTTCAACTACATGCTGGCCGACCGCGCCAAGGCGATGCCGATCGCGCAATGGGAGAAGCTCGGGCTCAAGCGTCCGAACAACCAGGCCTTTCCGCATCCTGCGGACAAGGCCTACCTGCTGGCACCCGCCGGCGCGCAGGGACCGGGCTTTTTGATGCTGCAGAATTACCGCGTCATCATGAAGTACAACCCGGCCGAAGCCTATGCGCTGGCGATCGGCCATTTCGCCGACCGCCTGCGCGGGGGACAGCCTTTCGTGCAGCCCTGGCCGCGGCAGGAGCGCGAGCTGTCCCGCACCGAACGGCTGGAGCTGCAGCAGCTGCTGGCTCAGCGCGGCTACTACAAGGGCACCCCGGACGGCCAATTCGGCGGCATGACCAGGGAGGCCCTGCGCAACTTCCAGGCCTCGATCGGGGTCCCCGCCGATGGCTTTGCCTCCTCCGACGTGCTGGACCGGCTGCGCGGGCGGTAAAATCGCGCCTGAAGTAACCTTGAAGGGGGATTTTGGCCGATAGCCTTGACCGGGACTGGTGTTCCCCGGTCTATGGACAAGAATCTGCGATGGAATTTGCCCGTTTGGCGCCTGATTCCGTTATTATATTGAGCTAACTTCGATCCCCCATTGCACGTGCCCGAGATCGCATGTCGAAGAAGTCCCTGTTCAAGGCGCTGACCGAGACCGGCCCGTTGATCGCGCTGGGGACGGCGCTTGCGATCCTGGTGTCGGTGGCGGCACCCGCTTCGGCGCAGTTCTTCAACTTCCCCGGCTTCGGCGGTCCGCCGCAGCGTTCGGCCCCACCACCGCCACCACGGGGCGGCGGAGGTGGCGGATGGTTCGGCGGCGACTTCTTCGCACCCTTCCAGCCGCCGCCGCAGGCGCCGCGCCAGGATTTTTCGCGTGCGCCGGCACCGGCCAAGCGCGACACGATTCCTGAGAAGAACGTGCTGGTGATCGGCGATGCCATGGCCGACTGGCTCGCCTATGGCCTCGAAGACGCCTACGCCGAGCAGCCCGACATGGGCGTGATCCGCAAGCACAAGACCACGTCCGGCCTGATCAGGTACCAGCCAAAGGGCGAGCCCGCGGACTGGGCCGCGGCGGCCAAGGGCATTCTCGAGACCGAAAAGCCCGACGTGATCGTCGTCATGCTCGGCCTCAACGACCGCGTCGCGATCCGCGAGCCGGCCGCCGACAAACCCGACAAGCCGGCCGCGGAGAAGGACAAAGATAAGAAGAACGACAAGGGTGCGCGCGCAAAGCCGCAAGGCAAGCCCGGCGACGCCAAGCCCGGCGACAGCGCCGCCAAGCCGGACGATAAGCCTGCCGACGCCGACCTGCCGCAGGACGACGCCGACAATGCCGACACGCCGGCAGCCGCGCCGGAAAAGACCGCGCGCAATCCGAACGGCCTCTACGAATTCCGTGACGAGCGCTGGGTCGAGCTCTACGGCAAGAAGATCGAGGAGCTCGCGGCCGTCCTCAAAACCAAGGGCGTGCCGGTGCTCTGGGTCGGCCTGCCCGCGGTCCGCGGACCGAAGGGCACCGCGGACACGCTGTTCCTGGACTCGCTGTACCGTGAGGGCGCGGCCAAGGCCGGCATCACCTATGTCGACGTATGGGACGGCTTCGTCGACGAAGCCGGCCGCTTCCTGCAGAAGGGCCCGGACTTCGAAGGCCAGATCCGCCAGCTCCGCAGCTCCGACGGCATCTATTTCACCAAGGCCGGCGCGCGCAAGCTCGCGCATTATGTCGAGCGCGAGATCACGCGCCTGCTTGCCGGACGCTCCGGCCCGATCGCGCTGCCGAGCGAGCCCGCGACGCCCGACACCAGCGCCGAGCCGGGCAAGCCCGCGCCGCGTCCGCTAGCCGGGCCGATCGTGCCGCTGGTTGCAGCCTCGATCTCGACCGATCAATTGCTGGGCGGACCGGGCACGCGTCCCGCCGCCGTCGATGCGCTCGCCGCCAAGACCATGGTGAAGGGTGAACCGCTGGCAGCCCCGGCCGGCCGCGCCGACGATTATGCCTGGCCGCGCCGGGAAGTCGGCCGCGAGCAGGCCAAGGGCGATACGCCGATGGCGGCAACGACGCCGGAGGGCGGGGCAGCTCAAGGCGTATCGGGCGCGGCCGCCGCGATCGCACCGCCAAAGCTCGCGCCGAAGAAGCCGCAGGTCGCCCCGCAACTGCCGGCCCAGGCAACGCCCACATTCCGTGATTTCTTCGGCTTCGGCTCGCCGCAGCCCCCGCCGCCGCGCCAAATGGCGCCGCCGCCCGGGCCGCGCAATCCGAATCCCAATCCTGGGATCCCGCGTCCGCCGGCTAACGTCGGCCGTTCCGCCGAGATGTTCCGGTAAGGTAAGATCTCGTGTCCCGGACGCGACGCAGCACCTTCTGGTGATACGGCGCAGAGCCGAGACCCAATTCGTGCGGCATTCAGAAAAGATGGCCCCGGCTCAGCGATGCAGCGTCTCACGCTGCATCGCTGAGCCGGGGCACGCGTGACAGGCGTTCGGCAACTAGCCGTAATAGCGCCAGCGTGACGGCGGGCGGCGGGCGGGACGCGACATCAGCAGCGCCAGCGCGAAGCCGATGCCGCCGGCAACCAGCAGCGCGCCGAGCGGATTGTCCTGCACCTTCTGCGCAATGGCCTTCGAGCCGTCGCGGAAAGTCTCACCACTGTTCTCGTAGGCGTCCTTGGCATAGCCCGCGGCGGTGTCCGTGGCGTCGCGCACGGCATCCTTGGCCTGGCCGTAGAGATTCTGCACCGTGCCCGCGGCTTCCCGCGCCTTGCCCGACGCCTGCGTCTTGGCATCGCCTGCCATGTCTCCGATCGCGCCTTCCGCGCGTCCGGCATATTCCTTCGCCGATCCAACAATCCGATCCGTGTCCATGATGATCCTCCTCGGGGGTCAGCCGAAGTAACCGATCAGACGCAGCGCGGTTCCTTAGGCTCTCCTATAGAATCAGGCCGCCATCGACGACCAGCGTCTGGCCGATGATGTAGGACGACAGCGGCGAGGCCAGGAACAGCGCCGCGCCCGCCATGTCGGCCGGCGTGCCCAACCGCCGCAGCGGGATGCGGGCGAGCGCGCCTTCGAGCCGCTTCGGATTGTCGGTCGTCACCTTCGTCATCTTAGTGTCGACGAGCCCTGGCGCGATGCCGTTGACGCGGATGCCGTCCTCGGCCCAAGCCTCGCCCAGCGTGCGCGTCAATCCGACCGCACCGGTCTTCGAGGCATTGTAGGCGGGATTGCCCATGGTGGAATGATAGGCCGCGGTCGAGGACACGATGATCAGCGCGCCCTTCGCGTCCCGCAACATGGAATGAAAGCGCGTCGCGCAGGCCATCAGGCTCATCAGATTGATCTCGACGACCTTGCGGAAGCCCGCCATCTCGAATTCACCGCGGCGGTAGATCACCGCGCCCTGCGCGAGCACCAGGATGTCGAGACGGTCGAACGACGGCTTGAATGCTTCGATCGCACCGGAATTGCCGACATCGAGCTGCGCGTAAGCAAGACCTTCGAGATCGGAGCCTTCGTCGGCTGAATATTCCGTTGCGCGAGCACGCGTGCCGCAGACGGCAACAGCTGCGCCCTTGGCGCGAAAGGCGTGCGCGATGCCGTTGCCGATGCCGCTGGAACCGCCGACCACCAGCACCTGCTTGCCTGAGAAATCGAGCTCGTTTGCCATTGTCGGCCTCCCCTTTTGTTTTCTGCTTGTTTGACCTGTCTGCGGATCGATGCCAGCCTTGTCAATCACAACAAGAACCAGCTCGGCGCGAGGGAACAGCATGTCCGACGTCAGGGAGCTCAGCCGGTCCGTGAAGGGGCTCACCGTGCTCGTCACTGGCGCAGCCAGCGGCATGGGGCGCGCCACTGCGCGCGTATTCGGAAACGAAGGTGCGAACGTCGCCGTCACGGATTTCGACGAGCAAGGCGCGCAGGACGTCGCCAGAGAGATTGCGGCGAGCGGTGGCGCGGCAAGGGCGTGGAAGCTCGACGTCGCCGACGGCGGCGAGATCAAGCGCGTCGTCGGCGACGTCGCCGCGCATTTCGGCGGCCTCGACATCGTGGTCAACAATGCCGGCATCTCCGTGCGCGTCGCGATCGACGACGAGACCTATGAGGACGCCTGGGCGAAGGGCATCGCCGTGATGCTGACGGCGCATCCGCGCATCATCCGCGCCGCGCTGCCGCATTTGCGCAAGTCGAAGAGCCCCCGCATCGTCAACATCGCCTCGACCGAGGCGCTCGGAGCCACCGCATTGCACAGCCCCTATTCGGCCGCGAAGGGCGGCGTTGCCAGCCTCACCCGCTCGCTGGCGGTGGAGCTCGGCCGCGAAGGCATCACCGTCAACTGCATCTGCCCAGGGCCGATCCGCACGGGAATAACCGATCGCATCCCGGAGGAGCACAAGACCATCTACGCCAAGCGCCGCACCGCGCTCGGCCGTTACGGCGACCCCGAAGAGGTCGCGCACATGACGCTGAGCCTGTGCCTGCCGGCGGCGTCGTTCCTCACCGGCGCGGTGATCCCGGTCGATGGCGGGCTGATGGCGCGGAACGCGTGAGAGCCATGCGCGCGGCGCGTTGACATCGCGGGATACGGGAGTCATTTTTTCCCAAACAGAGCGGGCAAACCGCTCGTCGATGCGGGAGGAACGCCATGACCATCGCCATCCGGCAGCTTCAGAAACATTTCGTCGGCGAGGTGTCCGGCCTCGACTTGCGCAAGCCGCTCACGCCGGATCAGGCGCGCGAGATCGAGGCCGCCATGGACAAGTACGCCGTGCTCGTCTTCCACGATCAGGACATCACCGACGAGCAGCAGATGGCATTCGCGCTGAACTTCGGTCAGCGCGAGGAGGCGCGCGGCGGCAACATCACCAAGGCGGATGAACACCGCCTCACCTCAGGCCTGAACGACGTCTCCAACCTCGGCAAGGATGGCAAGCCGCTGCCCAAGGACAGCCGCGCCAATCTGTTCAACCTCGGCAATTGCCTGTGGCACTCGGACAGCTCGTTCCGTCCGATCCCCGCAAAATTCTCGCTGCTATCGGCGCGCGTGGTGAACCCGAAGGGCGGCAACACCGAGTTCGCCGACATGCGCGCGGCCTATGACGCGCTCGACGATGAGACCAAGGCGGAGATCGAGGATCTCGTCTGCGAGCATTCGCTAATGTATTCGCGGGGATCGCTCGGCTTCACCGAATACACCGACGAAGAGAAGGAGATGTTCAAGCCGGTGCTGCAACGGCTGGTGCGCACGCACCCCGTGCATCGCCGCAAGTCGCTGTATCTGTCATCGCATGCCGGCAAGGTCGTCGGCATGAGCATGCCCGAGGGGCGGCTATTGCTGCGCGATCTGACCGAGCACGCCACGCAACCCGAGTTCGTCTACGTGCACAAATGGAAGCTGCATGACCTCGTGATGTGGGACAACCGCCAGACCATGCACCGCGTCCGCCGCTACGACCAGTCCCAGCCCCGCGACATGCGCCGCGCGACGGTGGCGGGGACGGAGCCGACGGTGCAGCAGCAGGCGGCGGAGTAGGCCGGGTCGGAGTAGCCACAAATTCGGTCGTCGTCCCGGACAAGCGGAGCGCTGGGCAACGCGTAGCGTTGTCCGGCGCGAAGCGCCGATCCGGGCCCCATAACCACAGGGAGTGGTTTGGCGAAGACTCGTGGTGACCGGCGTGCCTCAAACTCCACCCTGGGAGTATGGGTCCCGGATCTGCGCGCGCTTGAGGCGCGCTTGTCCGGGACGACAGCTGAGAGTGTTACACCACCAGCTACGCGTGCCCGGCCTCGTTCGAGAGCATGCCGGGGTCGATGCCGATCTTCTGCAAAGCACGATTGTACTTGTCGTCGACGTCGTCGCCGAAAATCAGATCCGCGTCCGCGTCGCAATGCAGCCAGCCGTTGCTCTGGATCTCCGTCTCGAGCTGGCCCGGCGCCCAGCCGGCATAGCCGAGCGCGAGGATGGCGTGCTTGGGGCCGGAGCCGTTGGCGATGGCGCGCAGAATGTCGACCGTCGCGGTCAGGCAGACGCCGTCATCGATCCGCAGCGTGGCGTTCTCGATGTAGAAGTCGCTGGAATGCAGCACGAAGCCGCGCCCGGTGTCGACCGGCCCGCCCCGCAGCACCTTCATACTTTCGGCATTCTCCGGCAGCTTGATGTGCTCGCCCTTCTTGATGATGCCGAGCTGCTGCAAGAGCTCGGGGAAGTCGATGCTGCCGGCGGGGTGGTTCACGATGATGCCCATCGCCCCCTCCGCCGAATGGGCGCAAAGATAGATCACCGAGCGCTCGAAGCGGGAATCGCCCATCACGGGCATTGCGATCAGGAGCCGGCCGTCGAGATAGCCGCCGGAACTGGGCAGCGCGGCGCCCGAGCTGCGGGTGCTTTCGCCCGTCCTCTTGCCTGTGGGAGCCATCGCTCGAGCACTCCGGTTTCAATTCCTATCCTGATGTCGGGCCGGGCGGCTGTCAAATCAAGGCTTGCGGCGAGTTGATTCGAGTGCATCCATCACAAGCAATTCAATGGTTTGGCCCTGGGTGACCCTGTAAAGACGTGCCATGTCCAGCATTGTTCCCCTGCGTGCGGCGATTGGCGTCGCGACAACCCTGCTCGCGTCGTCGTTGGCCCTCGCGGCCCGTGCCGATGACGCATCGCCTTGGCAGCGCGATGGACATTCCGCGGTGCGGCTCCTGGCGGGATCGCGCAGCGGCGCGGTGCTGCTCGGCGGTATCGCCTTCCAGCTGCAGCCCGGCTGGAAGACCTACTGGCGGTCGCCCGGCGATTCCGGCGTTCCACCCCGGTTCGACTTCTCCAAGTCCGACAATGTCGAGGCGGTGACGGTGATGTGGCCGGCGCCGCTGAAGTTCGACGACGGCGCGGGCGGCCATTCCATCGGCTATCGCGACCAAGTCGTGCTGCCCCTGCGCATCGTCGCCAAGGCTGCAGACAAGCCGGTGACCTTGAGGGCCGAGATCAACTACGCGGTGTGCGAGAAGCTCTGCATTCCCGTAGAGGCCAGCGCCGAGCTCGGCTTCAACAGCGTCGCCTCGACCGAGGACGCGAACTTGCGTGCCGCGCTCGACACCGTGCCGAAGCCCGCCAATATCGGCGACCCCAATCCGCTCACCATTCGCGACGTCAAGCGGGACGGGCCCAAGAACGTAGTGGTCGATGTGGTGGCGCCGGACAGAAGCAACGTCAATCTGTTCGTGGAAGGCCCGACGCCCGATTGGGCGCTGCCGATTCCGGCGCCGGTGCAGCCCAGCCCGCCCGGGGTCGTGCGCTTCTCGTTCGAGCTCGACGGATTGCCGCCGGGTGCCAAGCCCGAGGGCGCCGCGCTGAAGTTCACGCTGGTCGGGCCGGAGAAGGCGTACGAGTTCAACACGAATTTGAACTAGCGTCCGCCCAACCGAATCTTAACGAATGGTTGCTAATCCCTCGCCTGCCGCTAGGTCGCCCTGGGGATTGTTTGAATTGGCCGTGATGGACGCACCACCCGCAACGACCGGACCGGCCGGGCTGGTCGCGCAGCTGCGCGCCAAGCTCGCGGGCGGATCGAGCGAGGCGTCGCTGACGCGGCGGCTCGCCGGCACCATCTTCATCATCCGCGTCATCAGCGCGGGCCTTGCTTATGTCTCGCAGGTGCTGCTGGCGCGCTGGATGGGCACGTCCGATTACGGCATCTATGTCTATGTCTGGACCTGGGTGCTGCTGCTCGGCAGCATGATGGATTTCGGTATCTCCGCCTCCGCGCAAAAGATCATTCCGGAGTACCGCGCGAGCGGCGCACACGCGTTGTTGCGCGGCTTCCTCTCCGGTAGCCGCTGGCTGACCTTTGCCGTGTCCACGCTGACGTCGCTCGGCCTTGCTGGCATCGTCAAATTGCTGTCGCCCTGGATCGATCCGGCCGAGGTGCTGCCGCTCTATATCGGCTGCATGACGCTGCCCGCTTTCGTGGTCGCCAACACCCAGGACGGCATCGCGCGCTCGCACGACTGGATGCAACTCGGCCTGATGCCGCAATTCATCATCCGCCAGGCGCTGATCATCGGCATCACGGCGCTCGCCTTCCTGCTCGGCTATCACCTCGGCGCCGTCGCCGCGATGGTCGCAAGCCTTTGCGCGGTATGGATCGCGATGGCCGGGCAGATGGTGGTGCTGAACCGCAAGCTCGCCGATCACATCACACCGGGACCGAAGGCCTATGACGTCAAGGGCTGGCTTGCCGTCTCGCTGCCGATCCTGCTGGTCGAGAGCTTCTACCTGCTCCTGTCCTACACCGACGTGTTGGTGCTGCAGCAATTCCGTCCCTCGGACGAGGTCGGCGTCTATTTCGCCGTGGTGAAGACGCTGGCGCTGGTCTCGTTCATCCACTACGCGATGTCAGCTACGACGGCACACCGCTTCGCCGAATACAATGCCAGCGGCGACAAGGCGCGCCTGTCGGCCTACGTCGCGCATGCCATCACCTGGACGTTCTGGCCGTCGCTGGCCGCGACCATCGTGCTGCTCGCGCTCGGCAAGCCGCTGCTCTGGCTGTTCGGACCACAATTCGTGATCGGCTACGACATCATGTTCGTGGCCGCGATCGGCCTCGTCGTGCGCGCCGCGATCGGTCCGGTGGAGCGCCTGCTCAACATGCTCGGCCAGCAGAAGATCTGCGCGCTCGCCTATGCGCTAGCCTTCGTGATGAACCTCGTGCTCTGCATCGCGCTGGTGCCGCGCTACGGCGGCCATGGCGCGGCGGCCGCGACCTCGATCTCCCTCACCTTCGAGACGGTGCTGCTGTTCTGGATCGTGCGGCAGCGGCTCGGGCTGCACGTGCTGGCGTTCGGACGTTAGCCATCAGCTTGAGATGATTGGAAAGCTCTTCGGCACTTGATATAGTCGGGTATGGTTGCAAGCGATCTGCGAGATCTTCTAGAACGTGCCCAGACTTGGCCCGAAGAGGCCCAGAACGAGCTGGTTGCGATTGCCAGCGAAATCGAGAGCGAACTGCTCGGCGGCGAGTATGTTGCGACTCAGGAAGAGCTGCGAAGTATCGACGCTGCGTTAGCCTCCATAGATCGCGGCGAGTTCGCTACGGATGCCGAGGTCGCAGAAGTCTTCGCGAAATTCAGGCGCGGATGAAGGTCATCTGGTCCCGAGAGGCGCTTGCTGACCTCGAAGACATTGCAGCCTATTATGCCAGCAACGCAGCCCAGCGATCGCCGATGCCATCGGACGAAGATTTGCGGATGTTATCGAGCGCGTCCGGCGTGCGCCTTTCTCATCGCCACGGGTCACACAACGTTCCCAAGTCCGCGTGGTAACGGTCGTCCGCTATCCATTTCGGATATTTTACCGTGTCACCGGCGAGTTCGTTCATATCGTCCATATCCGCCACGCGTCACGGCGGCCCCTTGCCGGACTGAACGAGCCGGAAAGCCAATATGGTTCGCCTCGGACCTGAGAACGGCTGGTTCGCAGTAGGCGCGGGAAGAGGTGAGACACCCAGTGCCGCTGACGCTGGTCGCGAACAGCGGAAAAATGGTGGGCACGGCGCTGGCGCACCTTTGCCCGCCCTACAGCACTGTGCGCCTACTCCGCGGTCCAGCCGCCGTCGATTGAGAGATTGGTGCCGGTGATCTGGGCGGCGTCGTCGCTGCACAGGAACAGGGCGAGCGCGGCGACCTGCTCGGAGGTGACGAACTCCTTGGTCGGCTGCGCATCGAGCAGCACGTCGTTGATGACCTGCTCGCGCGTCAGATTGCGCGCCTTCATCGTGTCGGGGATTTGCTTCTCGACTAGCGGGGTCCAGACGTAGCCGGGGCTGATGCAGTTGCAGGTGATCTTGTGGGTCGCGACTTCCAGCGCCACGGTCTTGGTAAGGCCGGCGATGCCGTGCTTGGCCGAGACGTAGGCCGACTTGAATGGCGAGGCCACCAGCGAGTGCGCCGACGCCGTGTTGATGATGCGGCCCCAGCCCTTCTTCTTCATGCCGGGCACTGCGGCGCGGATGGCGTGGAAGGCCGAGGACAGATTGATCGCGATGATCTGGTCCCATTTCTCCGGCGGGAATTCCTCGATCGGCGAGACGAACTGGATGCCGGCATTGTTGACGAGGATGTCGACCGAGCCGAACGTCTTCTCGCCGAGCGCGATCATGCCGGCGATCTCGGCGGGCTTGGTCATGTCGGCGGGCGAGTAGATCGCCTTGACGCCGAAATCGGATTCGATCTTGGCGCGTTCCTTCTCGATGTCCTCCGGCGAGCCGAAACCGTTGATGACGACGTTGGCACCGGCGCCGGCGAAGGCGCGTGCGTAAGCGAGCCCGATGCCGCTGGTCGATCCGGTCACGACGGCGTTCTTGCCTGACAGAGTACCCATTCTATTCGCTCCTTTTTGCCGGGGGCGCGGTGACGTCCCCCGTGAGATCGTAGGTCACCATGGTCTCACCGGACTGCGGCCGCTCCAGCCAGTCCTTGTGGCGCATCGACAGATGCACGTCACGCACGCCGGCCTCCCAATGCTCGACCATGGCAATGTGCGAGAAATCGTAATCCTTGGACGAGGATTCGTAGTTCTTGCTGCGGTAGATCAGATGCACCACGGTGACGGTGCTTTCGCGCGACACCTTCGCCAGGAATTCGACGGAAGGATCGTTCTTGAGATAGTCCGGCAATTTGCCGATCAGATCGCGCACGGCCCTGCGGGCGTTGTGCAGCTGCTTGTTCTTGTCGGTGTTCATCCGCGTGCGGCTGGAATAGCGGATGTCCTTCTCGCGCTCGGCCGCCTCCAGCAGCGAGTTCGGCAGGTCGCCGCGCGCGGAAAACAAATCGACCTGAAAGATCAGCATGTCGCGTTCGACCTCGGCATCGAGCACGTAGTCGAGCGGAGTGTTGGAGGCGATGCCGCCGTCCCAATAATGCTCGCCGTCGATGACGACGGAGGGAAAGCCCGGCGGCAGCGCGCCGGAGGCCATGATGTGTTCGGGGCCGATCTTCTTGCCGAGCTTCTTGAACGCGTAATTGTCGAAATATCTGAAATTGCCCGAGGTGACGCCGACCGCGCCGACCGATAGGCGTGTCTTCAGATCGTTGATGCGGTCGAAATCGACGAGACGCTCCAGCGTCTTCTTCAGCGGCGAGGTATCGTAATAGCTTTCGGCCTCGGGATGCCCCGGCGGCCACAGCGGCGCCGGCGGAATGCGCGGCGTGAAGAAGCCGGGCACGCCGAACGTCGCAATCAGCGCGGCACTGGTGGAATTGAACAGCTCGCGGCTGCGGTCGCTCTTGCCGACCGGCTTCCACGGCACCGGGGCCGACACCATTTCCCAGAATTCCTTAAGCCGCTCGACGCGGGTGTGCCCCTCATTGCCGGCGATGATGGCGGCATTGACCGCGCCGATCGAGATGCCGGCGACCCATTCCGGATCGAAGCCGTAGCCACACAGCGCCTGGAAGGCGCCAGCCTGGTACGAGCCGAGCGCGCCGCCGCCCTGGAGGACCAGGACGCGCTGCGCATTCGTGGGGATTGTTGCGGTTTCCGGACTATGATCGGTCATGCGGGAACAATAGCAAAAGGCTGGCCACCGTGGCGACACTCCGCCGCGACGTCAATGCATCCCCGGGATCAAGTCTGGCTTATCGAGGCTCGGTGGAGGCCAGGATCATGGTCCAGAACACCTTGTATTTGGTGCCTGGAGCATAGCTCGCCGCGATGCCCAATTTTGTGACACCGCTCTTGAGCATGTTGGCGCGGTGCGGAGGCGAGTCGCGCCAGCCGGAAAACGCTTCCGCCAGCGTATGATAGCCGGCCGAGATGTTCTCGACCGCCACGGTGGCAGGATAACCGCCAGAGGCCAGACGCTTGGCGAGCGGCGCGCGGACGTCGTGGTCCATCTTGTTGGCCGCCGCCATCGCGCCCGATTGGGATTCGGCGAGCCGAGTCAAATCCGGGTCGACCACGACCGTACCGAGCCCGTTGTTCTGGCGGTATTGCGAGATCATGATCGCAGCTGCCTGGACGTCGAGCTTGGAGCCCGGCACCGCCATGTCGGCATACATCGACGGCTGCTGGACCGGTGCTTCGTTGCCGGCACAACCGGCGAGCAGCAACATGATGAGAATTGCGGCCGCAGCGCGCATGAATCGGGGCCCCCAAATGAGGGGCTGTTGTTGCATACCAACAATGGCTGAAAGGTGAATTTTGAAGAGAATTTGAGCCGTCATTCCGCGGCCGAATAGCGGCCGGGGGCTCAGCCCGCAAAAATCCGGTAGCGACGCGGATTGAGGCCGATCGTGTCGCCGGCGCGCAGTTCCTTGTCGCGGGGGGCGTCGATCTCGATGGTCTCGCCGCCGGACAGGGCTACTTCCGCCCGCTGCACCGGACCGAAATTGCGGACGTGCTGGACCGCGCCCTCGAAGGCGCCGCTGCCGGGCGGGCCGACCAGCATGTCATGTCGCCGCACGAACAGCTTCGACGCGCCAGGCGCAAGCCCATCGGCCGCCAGATCGAGCTGCCGGTCGCCGAGCCGGATCGCACCATCGCCGATCTGGATCGGCAGCACGATGGATTCGCCGATGAAGCCGTGCACGAACGCAGTCGCCGGATTGTCGTAGACATCGTCGGGCGAGCCGATCTGCTCGATCCGTCCTTTGTCCATCACCACGACGCGGTTAGCGACTTCCAGCGCCTCCTCCTGGTCGTGCGTGACGAAGATCGAGGTGACATGGATCTCGTGATGCAGCGAGCGCAGCCATTTGCGCAGCTCCTTGCGCACCTTGGCGTCGAGCGCGCCGAAGGGTTCATCGAGCAGCAGAATGCGCGGCTCGATCGCAAGCGCACGGGCGAGCGCGATGCGCTGACGCTGGCCGCCGGAGAGCTGGCTCGGATAGCGGTCGGCGAGCCAGTCGAGCTGCACCAGATCGAGCAGCTCCTTGACGCGCGAGCGGATCGCAGCCTCATCCTTTCGGACCGCGCGCGGCTGCACGCGGAGGCCAAAGGCAACGTTCTCGAACACCGTCATGTGGCGGAACAACGCATAGTGCTGGAACACGAAGCCGACGTGGCGCTCGCGGGCTCCTTGCGCCAGCGCGTCCTCACCGTTGAAGGAGACTTCGCCCGAGTCCGGCCAATCGAGGCCGGCGATGATCCGCAGCAAGGTAGTCTTGCCGGAGCCGGACGGGCCGAGCAGCGCCAGCAGCTCACCGTCATTGACCTTGAGATCGACGCCGTCGAGGGCTGCAAAACTGCCGAATTTCTTGACGAGATTCTTGACTTCAATGGTCACTGGCGTCTTGTCCTTCGTCGAGATGACGTTCGAGAATGGTTTTTGCGATCAGCGTGATCAGCGCCAGCATTGCGAGCAGCGAGGCGATCGCGAAAGCGGCGACGAACTGGTATTCGTTGTAGAGGATCTCGACCAAGAGCGGCATGGTGTTGGTCTCGCCGCGGATGTGGCCGGAGACGACGGAGACCGCACCGAACTCGCCCATCGCGCGCGCGTTGCAGAGCAGGACGCCGTAGAGCACGCCCCATTTGATGTTGGGCAGGGTGACGCGGAAGAAGGTCTGCAGGCCGGAGGCGCCGAGCGAGATCGCGGCCTCCTCCTCCTGCGTGCCCTGCTCCTGCATCAGGGGGATCAGCGCGCGCGCCACGAAGGGGAAGGTCACGAAGGTGGTGGCGAGCGCGATGCCGGGGACCGCGAACAGGATCTGGATGTCGTGCTCGCGCAGCCAGCTGCCGAAATAGCCTTGCGCGCCGAACAACAGCACGAAGACGAGGCCCGAGATCACCGGGCTGACCGAGAATGGCAGGTCGATCAGCGTGATCAGGAAGGTCTTGCCCGGAAACTCGAATTTTGCAATCGCCCAGGCGGCGACGAGGCCGAACACCAGATTGAGCCCGACCGAGATCGCCGCGACGATCAACGTCAGCTTGATCGCCGCCATCGCCTCCGGCTCGGCGAGCGCGGCGAAATAGGCGAGGATGCCGCGCGAAAATGCCTGCGCGAACACGACGACCAGCGGCAGCACGACGAAGACGGTGAGAAACAGCAACGCCAGCGTGATGATGACGATGCGGACAGCGCGCGGCTCGGTGCGCAAATTGTTCCGCGCCGCCGCCGCGTGCGCGCGTGCCTGCGAGTCGGAGGCCGAGAGCGACACGGAATCTGCGATCTGCATCGTCATGGTCCGCCCTCAGCGCGCCGGGATCCGGCTCTGCGCCCAGCGCTGGAGCCGATTGACCGCGAAGATGATGACGAAGGAGACGACCAGCATGACCACCGCAATCGCGGTCGCATCGGCGTAACGGAATTCGGACAGGCGTATCACGATCAAGAGCGGCGCGATCTCGGAGACGTTGGGCAGATTACCGGCGATGAAGATCACCGAGCCGTATTCACCGACCGCGCGGGCGAAGGCGAGCGCGAGGCCCGTGAGCAGCGCCGGCGCGAGCGAAGGCAGGATCACGCGAACGATGGTCTGCAAGCGGCTGGCCCCCAGGCTGCCCGCGGCTTCCTCGATTTCAGGGTCGAGATCCTGCAGCACCGGCTGCACGGTGCGGACAACGAAGGGAATGCCGATGAAGATCATGGCGACGAAGATGCCGACCGGCGTGAACGCCACCTTGAGGCCGAGCGCGGCGAGCGGCGCCCCCAGCCAGCCCTTCTCGGCGAACAGCGCCGTCAGCGCGACGCCGGCCACCGCCGTCGGCAGCGCAAACGGCACGTCGACGATGGCGTCGAAGATGCGGCGGCCGGGGAAGCGGTAGCGCACCAGCGCCCAGACGATGATGCTGCCCATCACCAGATTGACGCAGGCCGCCGCAAAGGCGAGGCCGAACGAGACGCGGAGCGCGTTCAGAGTGCGGCGGCTGGAGAGGATGTTCCAGAACTGCTCGGGGCTGAGCTCGAGCGATCTCAGGAACAGGCCGGCGAGTGGAATCAGGATGATCACGGACAGCCAGGAAAGCGTCAGTCCCATGGTGAGACCGAAGCCCGGCAATGTCCGGCGTCGTGCTGCGAGTGCGCTCACCAGGCCCCCTGCTAAAGCCCCCTACGACAGCGCCCGATCAGTTCTTGTAAATCTGATCGAAAACGCCGCCGTCTGCAAAATGTTCCTTCTGTGCCTTGGTCCAGCCGCCGAAGACGTCGTCGATCGTGAACAGCTCGACCTTGGCGAAGGAATTTTCATACTTTTTGGCGGTCTCGGCATCGCGCGGACGGTAGAAATTGCGCGCGGCGATCTCCTGCCCTTCCTTGGTGTACCAGTATTGAAGGTAGGCGTCAGCCGCATTGCGGGTGCCCTTTTTGTCGGCAACCTTGTCCACGATCGCGACCGGCGGCTCGGCGAGGATCGACTGCGGCGGTGCAACGATCTCGAACTTGTTCGCACCGAATTCCTTCAGGGCCAAGAATGCCTCGTTCTCCCAGGCGAGCAGCACGTCACCGACGCCGCGCTCGACGAAGGTCACGGTGGAGCCCCGGGCGCCGGTATCGAGCACCGGCACCTGCTGGAAGAGCTTTCCGATGAAGTCCTTGGCCTTGTCGGCCGAGCCGTATTTCTTCTGCGCAAAGCCCCAGGCGGCCAGATAATTCCAGCGCGCGCCGCCCGACGTCTTCGGGTTCGGCGTGATGACGGCAACGCCCGGCTTGATCAGATCGTCCCAGTCCTTGATGCCCTTGGGATTGCCCTTGCGCACCAGGAAGACGATGGTCGAGGTATAGGGTGATGAATTCTGCGGCAGCCGCTTCTGCCAATCGGCCGCGGTAAGGCCCTTGTTCGCGATGGCGTCGATGTCATAGGCGAGCGCCAGCGTCACCACATCGGCCTGCAAGCCGTCGATCACCGCGCGTGCCTGCGAGCCGCTGCCGCCGTGCGACTGCTTGATCTCGACGCTCTTGCCGGTTTCCTTCTGATAGGCGCTCGCGAACGCCTTGTTGAACTCGACATAGAGTTCGCGCGTCGGATCGTACGACACGTTCAGCAAATTGATGTCGGCGGCCAGAGCCGAGCCTGTCAAGAACCCCGTCGCGAGCAATCCTGCGGCGAGCGGAACGATACGGCGCATCATGTCCATCTCCATTCACCTCGACGACATCGGTGTCGTCGACGGCAGGCATAACTCGTGGCGAAACGCTCTTGTGTCAACGGAACCGGATTTTCTTGTTTGAAGACTCGCAGACTGACTGTGCTACGAAGTCTTCATCGTATGGATGCCGCATTCTGTCTTCGCCCGGCCGCGCCACCGGCCGGCACGTGCATCCTCGCCTTCACTCGTTCGGCTGGTGCAAGGCATACACCCAACCGACAGGAATCCTGACACAACCAGAGGGTGCCGCGGCAATTTGGCGCGGGTGAAGATCGCCTCGATCTCCTCGCGCGAGACGTTGGCGAAGGGGTTGAACTTCAGCCGCCCGCCGTCGTCCTCCACGACCGGAATGTCGGCGCGCGCATTGCCCTGGAAGCGCTTGCGGCCGTTGAGCCAGGCGTCGAACGGCTTCAGCGCACGCGCCAGCGGCTCGACCTTGCGGATGCGGCAGCAGGCGTCGGGATCGGAGAACCAGAGGTCGCGGTCGGGATCTTCGCGCAACAGCGTCTCCTCGGCCGGCTTGATCGAGCGGACGTCCTTCAGGCCCAGGGTCGCAATCAGCGTATCGCGATAGGCCAGCGTCTCCTCGAACAACCAGCCGGTATCGAGAAAGATCACGGGGATTGCGGGATCGACATCCGACATGACCTTCAACAGCGTCGCCGATTCCGTGCCGAAGGAAGACACCAGCGCGAGCTTCTCGCGCCCGACCGACTTCAGCGCCGCGGCAATGACCTCCGCAGGCGAGGCATCGCGCAAGGCGCGATCGAGCTCGTCCGCGGAAGGCAACGCAGACACGGGCGAAACCTGAGGCGCGATCGCGTTCACGTGCCGACCCCTTCGGAGTGGCGCAGCTGCATGCGCCGGTGCAGCGCTGTGATGCGGCCATCGCCGGTCGGCTGGTAGAACACCGAATAGCGCTTCGCGGTCTGCATGAAGGCCTCCGCATCGGCCTGCTTCTTGACCTCGAAGGCATCGAAGCCGGCGCGCAGCATGAACACGAACTGGTCGCGCAGCACCTGACCGGTCGCGCGCAATTCGCCGCGGTAGTTGTAACGTTCGCGCAGCAGCCGCGCCTGGCTGTAGGCCCGTCCGTCACGGAAGGTCGGGAACACCAGCGCGACGGCGGCGATCCGGCCGAGATACGGCACGAGCTCGGCGATGTCGCGATTGTTGGGCCAGATCACGCCGACCTTTCCGGCACGCTTGAGCAAGCCCTCGGCCTCGCCGAGGAAGCGCTCGGCGGGCACCAGGATGTCGCCGCCCTCGGGCAGCGGCGTGTCGACGGCGAGCTTGACGAAGCGGTCGCCCGTGATCTTTCCGCCATTAACGAGTGGCATAGACGCGCTCCTTGAAGGGTTCGACGCCCAGGCGCTTCACCGTGTCCATGAACAGCTCTTCGGGCCGCTCGCGCAGCGCCAGATAGGCTTCCACGATGTCCTCGACCACGTCGGCGACCTCGTCGAACTTGACGCCGGGGCCGATTAGGGTGCCAAGCGCGGCATTCTCGTCGGCACGGCCGCCGATCGTGATCTGGTAGACCTCCTCGCCGTTCTTCTCGACGCCGAGAATGCCGATATGGCCGACATGGTGATGGCCGCAGGCATTGATGCAGCCGGAGATGTTGATGTGCAGGCGGCCGATCAGGTTAGCGAGCTCGTGATTGGCGAAGCGCCGCGTCAGCTCCTGCGCGATCGGAATCGAGCGGGCATTCGCCAGCGAGCAATAATCGAGCCCGGGGCAAGCGATGATGTCGGTGATCAGGTTGACGTTGGGCGTCGCCAGCCCGAGCTTGTCGAGCGCCTTCCACAGTGCCGGCAGGTCGCGCTTGGCGACGTGCGGCAGCGCTAGATTCTGCTCGTGGCCGACGCGGATCTCGCCGAAGGAATATTTGTCGGCAAGATCTGCCAGCGCGTCCATCTGCTCGGCGGTGGCATCGCCCGGAGGCCCGCCGGTCGGCTTCAGCGAGATCGTGACGATGGAGTAACCCTGCACCTTGTGCGGCGCCACCGAGTTCTTGCGCCATGCCTCGAAATCGGGGTCGGCCGCGGCCTGGCGCAGCTCGTCCGGCATATGCGGCAGCTTCTCGTAGGCCGGATAGGTGAAGCGCGAGCGAATGTCCTCGATCACCTCCTCGTCGATCTGGAGCGAGGAGTTGCGAATGTGCTGCCACTCGTCCTCGACCTCGCGCGAGAATTTCTCGATGCCGAGCTCGTGCACCAGGATCTTGATGCGCGCCTTGTAGATGTTGTCGCGGCGGCCGTACTGATTGTAGACGCGTAAGATCGCCTCGATGTAGGTGAGGATGTCGCGGCCGTGCACGAAGTGCTTGATGGTCTTGGCGATGAACGGCGTACGGCCGAGACCGCCGCCGACCAGAACCTCGAAGCCTGTCTCGCCCTTCTCGTTCTTGATTAGCCGCAGGCCGATGTCGTGGATCTTGATCGCGGCGCGGTCGTGGTCCGAGGCGGTGATCGCGATCTTGAACTTGCGCGGCAGGAACGAGAATTCCGGATGCAGCGTGGTGTGCTGGCGGATCAGCTCCGACCAGATGCGCGGATCCTCGATCTCGCCCGGCGCGACGCCGGCCCACTGGTCCGAGGTGACGTTGCGCATGTTGTTGCCGGAGGTCTGCATCGCGTGGATGCCGACCTTGGCCAGGTCTTCGAGTGCATCCGGCAGCTCGGCGAGCTTGATCCAGTTGAACTGGATATTCTGCCGCGTGGTGAAGTGGCCGTAGCCGCGATCGTATTTGCGCGCGACATGGGCGAGCGCCCGCATCTGGTTCGTCGCCAGTGTGCCATAGGGAATCGCGACGCGGAACATATAGGCGTGCAATTGCAGATAGACGCCGTTCTGCAGCCGCAGAATTTTGAACTCGTCCTCCGTGAGCTCGCCGGACAGGCGCCGCTTCACCTGGTCGCGGAACTCCGAGACGCGCTCGTTGACGAGCGTGCGGTCGATTTCGTCGTAAGCATACATAAGTGGGTGCCTTAAACCTGGGCCGGCTGTCCGATGGTGACGCCGGTGCGGCGAATCTGTTCGCGCAGATTGCCGGGCAGGACCTTGCCATCGTCGCCGATCTGCACCGGCGCGATATAGGGGCCGATGGCGCCGACGTCATCGGCCACGGCTTCCGCAAGCAACGCCTTGGCCTCGTCGGAGTTGCGCACGATGGCGGCTTCCGACAGCTCGGCGGACCAGCTCTTGGCGGCGGTGCGGTAGACCACGATGCCGTCCCAGGTGCGGTTGGCGGTCACGACCGAGGGGCCGGCGATACGGATCTTCTTTTGTTCGAGCGGAGAGGTCATTCGGCTGCATCCAATAGGTCAGAGATGATTTGCTTGGGTGTCTGGCGGCGAAGCGAGCCGGCATGCCGGACCACGTCGCCGATGATGAGGATGGCGGGACCGCCATGGATCCGCCGCACCAGTTCCGGCAGGTCGCGCAGCGTGCCGATCGCGCCTTGCGCATCGGGCCGCGTGACGCGGGCGAACACGCCGACCGGCGTCTCCGGCGAGCGGCCGGCCGCGAACAAGCCGGCGCGAACGGCGGGCGCTGCGGTCATGCCCATATAGACCACGACGGTCATCTTGGTGTCGGTCAGCGTCGACCAATCCACGTTCTCGGCATCGCGCGCTTTGTGTGCGGTGAGGAAGGTGATGCGGGTCGCTTCGTGACGGTAAGTGAGCGGCACCTCGAAATCGGCAGCGCCGCCGAGCCCTGCGGTGATGCCGGGAATGATCGAATAGGCGACGCCGGCGGCGCGCAGCGCTTCCACTTCTTCGCCGCCGCGGCCGAACACGAAGGGATCGCCGCCCTTCAGCCGCACGACGCGTTGGCCGGACTGCGCGGCCTCGATCATACGTCTGTTGATGGCGTCCTGGCCGATGCCGGGCTTGCCGACGCGGCGGCCGACCGCAACGCGCGTGGTGTCGCGGCGGATTCGGTCGAGAATCTCGGGCGAGACCAGCTCGTCATAAAAGACGATGTCGGCGTCCTGCAGCGCGCGCAGCGCCTTGATGGTGAGCAGATCGGGATCGCCGGGGCCGGCGCCGACCAGCGCGACGGAGCCTTCCGGCTTGTCGGCGCGCGCGAATGCGGTGGGATCGGCAATCGCCTTGAGCGATGCATCGGCTTCGCTGTTGCGGCCGGCGAGCACGGCGGCGCCGATCGGACCGTCGATGACGCGCTCCCAGAAGCGGCGGCGCAGCGGAAACTCGGCGATGCGCTCGTTGATCGACTTGCGGAAGGTGCCGATGAACTCGGCGAGCTCGCCAATGCGCGCCGGCAGCAGCGCCTCGATCTTCTCACGCACGCGCCGCGCCACCACCGGGGATGTGCCGCCCGTGCCGACCGCGACCACGACATCGCCGCGATCGACGATGGCGGGAAAGATGAAGCTGGAATGCTCGAGGTCGTCCATGACGTTGACGGGCAGGCCAGCCGCCTTGGCGCGAGCCGACATGGCGACACCGACATCGCCTGCGCCCGCGCAGACGACGGCGATGACGCCGGAAAGATCCGCCCTGAGCGGATCGCCCGCCGCGATCTCGATGCGCGCCAAGTCTTCGGAGCCGAGGCCAAGGTCGTGATTGCCATCGATCGCATGCACGCGCAGGCGCGCGCCGGCAGCGGCGAGCACGCGCAGCTTGGCGCGCAAAAGCTCACCCGCGCCGATGAGGACCACCGGGCCGGCCTTGAGATCGAGAAACACCGGCAAGAACCGCATGCGATACTCGCTTCCCCACAAACGGGGTTGACTGGAATTATTTTCTATATATGTCTCGTTTCGAGTGCGCAAAGAGAAAATTTTTTCTTCTCTTCCGCACCGCAACTATAGAATTTTCGCCTCCAAACGCAAAGTGGCAGAGATGCATCTTCTCAAGCACGATTCCGCTGCTGATCGACTGAGCAATCCGGCGCTGGCTGAGCGCGTGCGCGCGCAAGAATTTTCTGCCGAGCTTGCCCCGAGCATGGACCATCTCGACCAGCTCGAAGCGCAGAGCATCTACATCTTCCGTGAGGCCTTTGCCCGGCTGAAGAAGATCGCCCTGTTGTGGTCGCTCGGCAAGGACTCCAACGTCATGATTTGGCTGGCGCGGAAAGCCTTCTTCGGCAAGATGCCGTGCCCGGCGCTTCACGTCGATACCGGCAAGAAGTTTCCGGAGATGTATCGCTTCCGCGATCATTACGGCAAGGAATGGGATCTCGATCTGCGCGTCGAGCCCTGCCCGCCGATCGATGCCGTCGACCCAACGCTGCCGCCGGCCGCCCGTTCCGCTGCGCGCAAGACCGAGGGCCTCAAGATGGCGCTCGCAAAGTATGGCTTCGACGGCCTGATCGCCGGCATCCGCCGCGACGAGGAAGCAACGCGCGCCAAGGAGCGGGTGTTCTCGCCGCGCGGCTTGGAGGGCAATTGGGACGTGCGCGACCAGCCGCCGGAATTCTGGGATCATTTCAACGCCTCGCCGCCGCAAGGCGCGCATTTGCGCATCCATCCGATCCTGCATTGGACCGAGGCCGACATCTGGGCCTACACCAAGCGCGAGAACATCCCGATCATTCCGCTGTACCTCGCCAAGAACGGCAAGCGTTATCGCTCGCTGGGTGACCAGGACATCACCAATCCGGTTGCCTCGAATGCCTCGAACATCGACGAGATCCTGATCGAGCTCGAACAGACCAAGGTGCCGGAGCGCTCGGGGCGCGCGCTCGACCACGAGACCGAGGACGCCTTCGAGCGCCTTCGCGTCGCCGGCTATCTCTGATCAAGGACGCGGCCATGAACATGATCGTCACGTCAGCCTCGCCCGGCACGCCGAACGGCACCACGCGTCCCCAGGTCCGCATCGTCATCGTCGGCCATGTTGACCACGGCAAGTCGACCCTGGTCGGCCGCCTCCTGCATGAAACCGGCAGCCTGCCCGAGGGCAAGCTCGAAATGCTCAAGGCCGTCAGCGCGCGGCGCGGCATGCCGTTCGAATGGTCGTTCCTGCTTGACGCGCTGCAGACCGAGCGCGACCAGGGCATCACCATCGACACCACCCAGATCCGCTTCCGCACCAATTCGCGCGACATCGTGCTGATCGATGCGCCCGGTCACGCCGAATTCCTCCGCAACATGATCACCGGCGCCTCGCAGGCCGACGGTGCGGTGCTGATCATCGACGCGCTGGAGGGCGTGCGCGACCAGACCAGGCGGCACGGCTATCTCCTGCATCTGCTCGGGGTGAAGCAGGTCGCCGTCGTCGTCAACAAGATGGACCGCGTCGATTTCTCCGCCGCACGCTTCAAGGACATCAGCGACGAGATTTCCGCGCATCTGAACGGCCTCGGCGTGACGCCCACGGCCGTGATCCCGATTTCTGCGCGTGACGGCGACGGCGTTGCGATGCGCACCGACCGCATCTCTTGGTACAAGGGACCGACCGTGGTCGAGGCGCTTGATCACCTCGAGCCGGCGCGTCCGCTGGAAGCGCTGGCGCTGCGGCTGCCGGTGCAGGCGATCTACAAGTTCGACGACCGACGCATCGTCGCCGGCCGCATTGAATCCGGCAGCCTGATTGCCGGCGACGAGATCGTGATCATGCCGGCGGGCAAGATCGCCAGGATCAAGACGCTCGAGAGCTGGCCGATGACGCCGGTGGCAGGACGGCAGGGCGCGGGCCGCTCGGTCGGCATCACGCTCGACCGCGAATTGTTCATCGAGCGCGGCGACATCATCGCGCATGCGGGCAGCGCCCCGCGCGAGACGCGGCGGCTGCGTGCGCGGATCTTCTGGCTGCACGACAAGCCGCTCGCCAAGGGCGACCAGCTTTTGGTGCGCTGCGGCCCTAAGGAAAGCCGCGCAACCGTCGTCGCCATCGAGAAGGCGGTCGATCCCGGCGAGCTCTCGAGCAGCGAGAACAAGGCGATCGGCCGCAATCATGTCGGCGAGATCGACATCTCCCTGTCCAATCCGATCGCGACCGATCCCTACACCGAAAATCCGCGCACCGGCCGCCTCGTGATCGAGGTGTCCGGGCGCATCGCCGGCGGTGGCCTGGTGCTGTCGGTCGATGCCGGTCAGCGTGCCGTGCCCGTTGACATCGTGCCGGTGGAATCGGCGCTGCGGCCCGACGAGCGCTCGGCACGCTACCGCCACAATGGCGCCGTGGTCTGGCTCACCGGTCTGCCGGCCTCCGGCAAGTCGACGCTGGCGCGGGCGCTCGAGCGGCGTCTCTTCACCAATGGCGGCTCGCCGATCCTGCTCGATGGCGACACGCTGCGCGCCGGGCTCAACAGCGATCTCGGCTTCTCCGCCACTGATCGCAGCGAGAACATCCGCCGCCTCGCCGAGGTCGCGACGCATCTCGCCCGCAACGGCCACATCGCCATCGTCGCGGCGGTCTCGCCCGCGCGCGAAGATCGCGCCGCCGCGCGTCGCATCGCGGACACCGCGTTTCGCGAAATCCATGTCGCGACGCCCGCCGAGGTGTGCGAGGAGCGCGATCCCAAGGGCCATTACAAGAAAGCCCGCGCCGGCGCACTCGCCTCGTTCACCGGCATTGGCAACGACTACGAGAAGCCTGAGGCCGCCGAGCTCGTGATCGATACGTCGAAGCGGACGGTTGCGGAAGCGGCCGACGAGATCGAGCAAATGCTGAAGGCATCAGGCGTGCTGTTCGACGAGCTCGTGGACCTCGCTGCGAATATTTGAGGCCGCCCTAGTCGTCGCCCGGCTCGGCCGGGCGACCCAGTATTCCAGAGACAGCGTTGGAATACGGAGAAGCCGCAGCGTACTGGATTCCCCGCTTTCGCGGGGAATGACACCGGTGCGTGGGACCGTCTCCCACCTCTCCTTGACATTTTGACAAGCCCCCGGGGGTCTTCTCACGGCCTCTTTTTTGGGGCTAATAGGCCCCCGAAAGCCGCCCCGCGTGGGCGCATTTTGCTGCTGTCGGGTCAAAAGCAGCCAAAAACAGCCATTTCCAACAAGAAAGCCCATCATGAAACGCGTCGACGCCCACGGATTGAAGATCGCACCCGTCCTGTTTGACTTCATCGCCAAGGAAGCGGCCCCGAAAACCGGGATCGCGCCGGATGCGTTCTGGGCCGGGCTTGCCGGCATCATCAAGGAGCTGGGACCGAAGAACCGCGAGCTGCTCGCATTCCGCGACAATCTGCAGGCCAAGATCGACGACTGGCACCGCGCGGGCAAGGGCAAGGCGTTCGACCTCGATGCCTATACCGCCTTCCTAAAGGAGATCGGCTATCTCGTCCCGGAGCCGGCGACGCAGAAGGTCGAGACCGCCAATGTCGACGAGGAGATCGGCAAGATCTGCGGCCCGCAGCTCGTGGTGCCGCTCACCAATGCGCGCTACGCGCTGAACGCGGCGAACGCACGCTGGGGTTCGCTCTATGACGCCTTCTACGGTACCGATGCGATTCCGCATGATCCGTCCGAGAGCGGCAAGGGCTACAACAAGGCGCGCGGCGACAAGGTGATCGCCAAGGCCAAGGCGTTCCTCGATAACGCCGTGCCGCTCGCGACCGGCAGCCACACCGACGTGACCGGCTATAGCGTCGTCGCGAGCCAGCTCGCGGTGAAGCTGAAGAGCGGCAACGCCACCGCGCTGAAGAACGCCGCGCAGTTCGCGGGCTTCCAGGGCGATCCAGCCGCGCCGAGCGCCGTGCTGCTCGTCAACAACGGCCTGCATATCGAGGTCAAGATCGACCGCAGCAGCGCGATCGGCAAGGACGATCCGGCCGGCGTCGCCGACATGATCATGGAGGCCGCCGTCTCCACCATTCTGGACATGGAGGACTCTGTCGCCGCGGTCGATGCCGAGGACAAGGTGCTGGTCTACCGCAACACGCTCGGCCTGATGAACGGCACGTTGTCGGCCGATTTCGAGAAGGGCGGCAAGACGCTGACGCGTTCGCTCAATTCCGACCGCCTCTACAAGACGCCGGACGGCAAGGGCGAGCTCAAGCTGCACGGCCGCAGCCTGCTGTTGATGCGCAATTGCGGTCACCACATGTTCACGGACGCGGTGCTCGACGAGAAGGGCGAAGAGGTTCCGGAGGGCCTGCTGGACGCCGCCGTCTCGGGCCTGCTCGCGATCCACGACCTCAAGGGCCATTCCAAGGTCAAGAACAGCCGCACCGGTTCTGCCTACATCGTCAAGCCGAAGATGCACGGCCCGGACGAGGTCTCGCTGACCTGCGAGATTTTCGACCGCGTCGAGAAGATGCTCGGCCTGCCCGAGAACACGCTCAAGGTCGGCATCATGGACGAGGAGCGACGCACCACCGTCAACCTCAAGGCCTGCATCCAGCGCGCCTCCAAGCGCATCATGTTCATCAACACCGGCTTCCTCGACCGCACCGGCGACGAGATCCACACATCAATGGAAGCGGGCCCGATGATCCGCAAGAACGAGATGAAGGCGCAGGCCTGGATCAAGGCCTATGAGGACTGGAACGTCGACATGGGCCTGATCGATGGCCTGCCCGGCCACGCCCAGATCGGCAAGGGCATGTGGGCCGCGCCCGACAAGATGGCGGACATGCTGGCGCAGAAGCTCGGCCATCCGCAGGCCGGCGCCACCACCGCCTGGGTGCCCTCGCCGACCGCGGCGACACTGCACGCGCTGCACTACCACCAGGTCAACGTGATCGCGCGCCAGGAGGAGCTCGCCAAGGGCGGACCGCGCGCAAAACTGTCCGACATCCTCACCATTCCGGTGTCGAAGTCGAACTGGGCGCCTGATGACGTCAGGCAGGAGATCGACAACAATTGCCAGGGCATCCTGGGCTATGTCGTGCGCTGGATCGACCAGGGCGTCGGCTGCTCCAAGGTGCCCGACATCCACGATGTCGGCCTGATGGAAGACCGCGCCACCTTGCGCATCTCCAGCCAGCACCTTGCCAATTGGCTGCACCAGGGCGTCATCACCGAGGCGCAGGTGATGGAATCGCTTAAGCGCATGGCCGTCGTCGTCGACAAGCAGAACGCGGGTGATCCCATCTACAAGCCGATGGCGCCCGCCTTTGACGGCGTCGCCTTCAAGGCCGCCTGCGACCTCATCTTCAAGGGGCGCGAGCAGCCGAACGGCTACACCGAATACATCCTCACCGCGCGCCGCCGCGAGGCCAAGGCTCTTGTATAAAGAGGCTCTTGCATAAAGAGGCTCTTGGATAAAGAGGCGCTTGGATAAGCGCGCTCGGCTGAGCAAAGTCACGGGAACATCGAAGCCCCGGCCGAAACCGGGGCTTTTTGTTGGGCGAAACGTCCCGCTGTGTCACGGAACAGGCTGCGTGGGCCTTGCGTTGTCGGGCCATCAACCCACGGGAGATGGTCATGGACTGGAATCGGATCGAAGGAAACTGGAAGCAGTTCAAGGGATCGGCCAAGGAGAAATGGGGCAAGCTCACTGACGACGACCTCCAACTGATCGAGGGCCGCCGCGAGCAGCTTGAGGGCCGGTTGCAGGAGCGTTACGGCAAGGCCAAGGACCAGGTCCGTCAGGATGTCGACGACTGGCTGAAGTCGCTGCACTGAAGCAGCACGAACGAAGCCCCGGCGAAAGCCGGGGCTTTTGTTTGAGGTGTAGCCCCGGATGGCGTGAAGTGCGCCGGGACCTTCGCTGCGGCCCGGATACCGCTTCGCTTGTCCGGGCTGCGATTGCTAGAACACCGCCAGGTATTTCAGCAGCGAAACAATGCCGATGATGATGACGATGACGCGCGCGATCTGCTTGGCGCGGCCGTCCATTGGCAGCATGTTGATGAGATAAAGCACAAGAATGACGACGAGAAAGGTGACGAGTACGCCGACCAGCATCGCGAGGCCCCCTTCAGGCAATTGCTACGCTGTTCTAACGCGCTGCACCCAAGCCGGTTCCATTTCGGAAACCCTCCGCGCGATCTCATGAGGCCGTCTCCGCGGCAGGCCAATCCGGCATTTGCCGTCCGACAAGGTTCGGAGGCCGACAGATGCGGCGCTCCCTACTCTTTCGCCACCACGGGGACCTGGCGGAATCTCGCGCGCACTGAATCCGGCAGCGGCGAGAAATTCATCGCAACGCCGCGGCGGTCGTTGGCATTGCGGCTGGCGACCACTAAACCGTTGGCGCCGGCGACGATATCGCCCTTGCGCAGGGTCGGATCGTCCTCGACCTTGACGGATGCGAGCCCCACCGGGTCCTTGCCGTTGCAGGTGCAACCCGCGACGATCTCATTGCGATAGCGGTATGCGTTGGGCAGATCCGAATAGGATTTTCCCTTCTCCGTCGTGGCATCGTCGATGTTGCCGCCGTAGACCAGCGAGGTTTCCGAGGCAGGGCAGAAACTCTTGCAAGATTGCGCCTTGCTCTCGGCATCATTGCCTTGTGCCGGGAAGTAGCGACCGTCGCAGCTGCGCACGCAATAGGCGGTGCCGCCGCCGTAGGACGCGCGCTGGCGTGGCGCCTCATAGCGCGGCATATCGTCGGTGGGGAAAGGCATCCGGATTTCCGGCGGCGGCCGCATCCGAAAGCCGCCGAACAGGCCCGAGAAGAAATCCTGCGCATGCGCCGACGGCGCCATCGCTAGCCCGGTGGAGACGACGAGGACAATCGCCGCTCCGCCCGCCAGTTTGTCAATCAGCCGTCTCGCCATAGGACCTCGCAGACTAATTCACGGCCGACGTGGTCATGTTCAGCGCCTGCCGACCCGAAGGCAGCGTCGTCACGGCCGGACGCTTGCGCACGGGATCACCTCCCTTCGCCATTAGCGGCGCGTTCTTCGGCAGCACCACGACCTTGGCGCCGACATTGACGCGGCTATACAGGTCGACGACGTCCTCGTTGGTCATGCGGATGCAGCCGGACGAGACGAACTTGCCGATGGTGGAGGGATCATTGGTGCCGTGGATGCGGTATTGGCTCGAGCCGAGATACATCGCGCGCGCACCGAGCGGGTTGCCGGGCCCGCCGGCGACGAAGCGCGGCAGATAGGGCTGGCGCGCGATCATCTCGGCCGGCGGATGCCAGTCCGGCCACTCGGCCTTGCGGCTGACGCTTTGCACGCCCGACCAGGTAAAGCCCTCGCGGCCGACGCCGACGCCGTAGCGGATCGCGCGGCCGCCTCCGAGCACGTAATAGAGATAGGTGCTGTTGGTATCGATGACGATGGTACCGGCCGGCTCGCTCCGGTCGAAGCCGACGATCTGCCTGCGCAGCCGGTCGGGCAATTGGGCATCCTCATCGGCGACCTGCGGCGCCTCGTTGATGTCATCCTGCGAATAGCCTTGGTCCTGCAAGTGTTGGCCCTGCAAGTATTGGCCCTGCGAGTAAAGGTCCTGCGGGTACACCCGCTGCATCGGCGCATAGCCGAAGGTTTGGGCGCTCGCGGTGCCCACCGGCACTGCGAGAAGAGCGGTTGCGAAGGCGAACGCGCCGACGGCGCGCGGCGAGAAGCTGCGACGGACTGCAAACAACTTTGTCATGAGCTGCCCCGTTGGATGTGCATCAGGTGATGCGCTGCCTCAACAAACTCCGCCGCCTCGATCGAAGTTCCGGCGCAGCGTGCGGCAGCGACGTCACAGTCAAGCGAGCATCCGTTCACGAAGCCGCGATGGAACCAGCACGCCGCCCAAGCATTAGTCACGTCATCAATGGGCGCGCGGATCACGGATTCCGTGCGGGAGAGATATTGTGCGCGTCCTACCCAGTGAACGTTTGATTTCCGGCAACAGCGAAGGCGATCCGCTTCCCGAGAGCCATGTCGAGCTGCCGCCGGTGATCCGCCGCACTGAATTCGTCGCGTTCGCGCTGGCCGGGCTGTTGCTGATCGCCATCGTCGCCGTGCTCTATGTCGGCCGGGCGTTCTTCCTGCCGGTTGTGATGGCGTTCGTCATCGGGACCATGCTGTCTCCGGCGGCCACCTTCCTGGAGCGAAGCAAGGTCCCACGCAGCGTCGGCGCCGTGCTGATCGTGGTCGCAGTGAGCGCGGTGGTTGCTTTCGCCGTCGCGTTGATCGCTTCGCCAGTCATGGCGTGGAGCACGCGCCTGCCAGAGCTCGGCGCGCAATTGAAGGACAAGCTGCACGTGTTCGACCGGCCGCTTGCGCTCTGGCGGGAGCTGCAAGCCATGCTCGGCGGCTCGGAGGGATTGCCGAGCTTGCACATGCCCAAGCTCGAGTGGGTGCAGCCGACGCTGGAATTCCTGTCACCGACCTTTACCGAATTCCTGCTGTTCTTCGTCACCCTGATCCTGTTCATCGCAAGCTGGCGCGACCTGCGGCGGGCCATGATCATGACCTTCAGCAATCACGACGCGCGGCTGCGCACGCTCCGGATCCTCAACGAGATCGAGGTCCATCTCGGCAATTATCTGCTGACCGTCACCCTCATCAATGTCGGCGTCGGCGTCGCCACCGGCCTGATCTGTGCGCTGACCGGAATGCCCAATCCCGCCGGGCTCGGCGCACTGGCGGCCACGCTCAACTTCATCCCGATCATCGGGCCCGTGGCGATGTTCGTGGTGCTGGTCGTGGTCGGGCTGATCGCCTTCCCGACCCTCGGCGGCGGCCTGATGGCCGCGCTCGCCTTCGGTGGCCTCACCTTTCTCGAGGGTCACTTCATCACGCCGACGATCATCGGGCGGCGGCTCGCCCTGAACGCGCTCGCCGTGCTGCTCGCGCTCGCATTCTGGACCTGGCTGTGGGGGCCGATGGGCGCGTTCCTGTCGTCGCCGCTCCTGATCGTCGCGCTGATCCTGAAGGACCACCTGCTGCCGGAGAATTCGCCGCAGCTGCCGCAAGCCTGACCGGTTTCAGCGAACGGAACTTACCCGGCGACGAAGCGTTCTCCGCCCATCTCAGCCGTCAACAGTTCGGAGCTCCCGATGTCCACGCCCAATGCCGAAGCCGGGATGAGAGACTGGACCGACAAAGCCACCCGAGACCGCCTCGAAAAGGATGTAGCAGCCGTGAAAAGCGATATCGCCGCCCTCACCGACCAGATCACCGACGCGCTCAATACTTTCGCCAACTCCACCAGCAAGCAGGCTCGCCGCGGCTATCGCCAGGCGCGCGAGAACATGGACTCCGCGATGGACGACATGTCCGAGCGCGGCAGCGCGATGATGGAAGCTGCACATGACGCCTACGGCTCGATCGAGGAGACGCTGGAAGAGGCGATCACGCAGCGGCCGCTGGCGACCGTCGGGCTGGCGCTCGGCATCGGCTTCCTGATCGGCGTTGCCTGGCGCCGCTAAGGATGTCGACGCCCATTTGATACGGCGGCGGCACGCCGCCGCTGTGGGCTCGTGACCATTCGGCTGGCGGGGATTGAGGAGCAAGGCCATGTTTCAGCGCATCATCGACGGCATCAGCGCATCAACCGGCACGACGGTTCGGCTGACCTCCCTTGCCGCGGGCGCTGCCTTCGCGCTGCTCGTGACCACAGGCTTCCTCTGTGCCGCCGTCTTCATTTGGGTGCTGCAGAAATATGGCCCGGTGCAGGCTTGTCTTGCCGGCGCCGGCATCTTCTTTCTGTTGACCCTGGCCGCGGCAGGCTCCTATTGGAGCTACAAGCGCGAGGTGCAGAAACGCGCCCAAATCGCGGCCGAGCGCGCCGCGAAATCGGCCGCGCAGAGCATGCTTGCAGATCCGATGCTCCTCGCCACCGGGCTCCAGATCGTTCGTGCCATTGGCGTCAAGCGGCTGCTGCCGATCCTGGCGATCGGGGGCGTCGCCCTGGGCATCCTGGCGAGCCGCGCCGGCGTGTCCGACGAGGTGTCGGCCGAACCTGCCGAGTAGCGATCGGAGCTGGGTAGAAAATTTCGTCGTAAGTCCTTCCGGCGCATCTATCCTACTTGCATAGTAGGCGAGGGCCGCAGTCTGCGCGGTTCGGCGCGATTGCCTTGCCGCTCACGCAAACGCTACTCGGACGAGCAGGCGGTTGCCGTTAAAAGCATCATCCTGATTCCCAAAGCTATTTTGCTCAATGAAACCGTCCGTCAAGGCGAACCTCGCCGCATTCCAGCATGACGCCAGGCTCTATCTGACGCTCGGCATCGCCAATTGGTCCATATTCGTCGACCATATTCCCAACAACGTCGTCAACCTGCTGACGCTGCGCAATTTCGGCTTCAGCGGCGCGGCGGACCTGTTCGTGTTCGTGGTGGGGTATGGGGTCGCCATCATCCATGGCAGGATGGCGCTGGAACGCGGCTACTTGGTCGCGGCGACGCGCATCTTTCGCCGGGTCTGGCGGCTCTATGCCGCCTATGTCGTGCTGTTCGTGATCTATATCGATGCCATCGCCTATGTCGCCAGGCAATCGATGGCGCCGGAGATCATCCACCAATACAACATCTCCGGAATTCTCGAGCACCCGCTGCGCATCCTGGTCCGCGGTCTCGTGCTCCAGGAAGAGCCGCTGAATCTCGACCTGCTGCAGCTGATGGTCCCGCTGATGGCGTTCTTTCCGTTCGCGTTGTGGGGCCTGCTGCGGGGCCCGAACCTGACGCTGGCGGCATCGGTCGCGCTGTATCTCGCCGCACGCTGGTTCGACTGGAATTTTCGGATCTATCCGGACGGGGAATGGACCTTCAATCCGCTGTGCTGGCAGATGTTGATGGTGCTGGGCGGCTGGTTCGCCGTGACGGGCGCTCCGGGACGTGCGCTGCACGGCATGTCCTGGCTGCGGATCCTCGCCGGCGCCTACCTGGTCTTCGCGATGGCCGTCACCTTGATGCGCCATTCGCCGGCGCTGTCGGCTTACCTGCCCGATCTGCTCCTCAACAGCATCGCTCCGACCGACAAGGAAAACCTCGCTCCCTATCGGGTGGTCCACTTCCTCGCCCTCGCATTCATTGCCACCCATCTCATTCCGGCAGATCACCCCGGCCTGAGATGGAAACCGCTGCAAGCGGTGATCGCATGTGGTGAGGAATGGCTCGCGGTATTCTGCGTCGCCGTGTTCCTATCCTTCGCTGGCCACCTCATCCTAATCACCGGGCCGAACCTGGCGGTGATGCAGGTGGCGGTGAGCATCACCGGCTTCGCGGCGATGACCGGGCTCGCCTACTACATCGCCTGGTCGAAACGGCAGGATCTGCCGGCAGCCCTGCGGCAGCAGGCCCAGAGCTGATCGCTTCGCGACGAAATCGTGCGATTCTGCTAGGCCGAATGCCGCCCCTGCGCTATGCCGGGACCCTGCGCGAGGAGACCGGGCGTGGCGATGGCGAAAGACGGGCGTGAAGAGGCGGAGCGCGCGCCCCGGCGCGGCCGGCCAAGGTCGATCGAGACCACCAACGCCATCCTCGAAAGCGCCTATGCGCTTATGGCGGCCACCGGCCTTGCCGCCACCACCATCGATGCGATCGCACGCCACTCCAGCGTGTCCAAGATGACGATCTACAAATGGTGGCCGTCGCGGGAAGCGCTGCTGATCGACGCCTTCCTCCACCATGCCGCGCAAATGCTGCCGCTGCCGCCCGCGAGCGCGGGCACGCCCGCGGCGCGCGCGCGGCGCCACGCCGCCGCCTATGCCGAGGCGCTGCAGGGCGAGTTCGGCAAGGTGCAGCTCGCCGTCGTCTCCGAATGCATTTCCAAGACCGGGTCGGCCGAGCTGTTCTACGCCCGGTATTTGCAATTCCGCCGCGACGCGCTGGTGGACATGATCGCCGCCGGCCAGAAGGACGGCAGCATTCAGGCCGAGGGTCCTCCTGAGAATCTCTACGACGCGATCTATGGCAGCCTGTTCTACCGCTATATCTTCGGCATCGCGCCGATCACACCCGGCTACGCGCGCAGCCTCGTCGATCTGGTGTTGCGGCCGAAGGGCTAGCTTCGCACCGGCCTGACCGGCGCCGAGATTTTATCCGTGCGGTCGCGCTCGGTCATGTCGACCACCGTCTCCATCGGCGCGGTCAATTCATAGACGTAGGAGACGTCGGTGAAGAAGCGCTTGGCGGTCCCGCCCAGCGCCTCGGGCGCGACGCGGTCGAGCAGGATCAGGCCGAAATCGGAATCGGGCCGGCGCGTCGCCTCGCTGGTGTTGAACTCTTCCCAGCGGAAATGGAAGACCTCGTCGCCCTCTTCGCCCGTCACCGTCCAGTTGGCGGTGATGTGCGGATGCTTGCCGACCAGCGACAGGCCCTCGTCGGAATGCGAGGCGAGCTCGAAGAACAGCAGCGACAGGCTCTGTGCGGCACGCGCGCTGACCGCGATGTCGGGGCCGGTGACGGCGATGCGATCGGCATGCGGAATCGCGCGCGCCTCGAACAGGCCCTTCAACTTGACGCCCTGCCACTGGCTCTCGCTGAGCAGCGAGACCACATTGGACATGGCGTGGATGCGCCCGATCAGGAGCTCGCGCGCAATATCGATATCCGAGCCGTGACGCAAGGTGCGCGTCACGATCGACTGGATCACCGCCAGGATGTTCTTGACGCGGTGGTTGAGCTCGTCGATCACCGCGGTCAACCGCCGCTCGAATCCGATCCTGACCTGGATCTCCCGGCTGAGCCGCAGATTGTTGTAGGCGACGTAACCGAACAGGCCGCACACCATTGCGGTGATGGCAAAGCCGATCGCCGCCACGATGATGGCGGTCTGCTCGGCGCGGCGCACCGAATTGGTCTTCGCGTAATAGCCGAGCTGCCAATCGCGGCCACCGAAGCTCACCGTGCGCGTCGCCGACGGCGCCCCGTCCGCCGCCGCGATCCGCGTCGAGACCACGCCCTGATCATTGGCGATCAGCTCGCCGCCGTCCTTGCGCGGATCCCTGAGCGCCACCGCGAACAGCGACATGTCGTCGTTGGCCAGCATCAGCGAGGCGAGCTCGTAGGAAAATGTGACGAACCCGGCCGGATCCGTCGCGCCCTCGGGAACGACTGGCGCGGCCACGATGATGCCGATCGGACCGTTTCCGCGGATCAACGGCACCGGGTCGGAGGCAACAGACCTCTTTTCGGCGCGCGCCCGCGTGAGCATCGCGCTGCGAACCGGATCCTGATCGTAGCTGCGGCCGGGCAACGTCTTGGTCTCGTTGCTGCGCGGCTCGAGATCCAACAGCACATCGATCGGCTGGGTGACATCGGCAGGATTGATCGGCTTGTCGTCAAACGAGCGGATCTGCGGATTCGGGAAGCCGGCGCTGGCGATGGCGGCCTGCGCCGCCGCAAGCTCGTTCGGCTTCAGCCGGGCGATCCAGCCGGCCACCACAAAGTCGGTCTTGAAGGCGTAGATCGCCGAGCGCAGCGGCTCCAGCACGTTCGGCTTGATCACCGACGGCGCGCGGAACAGGCCCGAGGCGACACGCGCGAGCAGCTCCCGCTCGGTCAGGCGGTCCTGAACCAGGCTCGCATGCACGTCGATTGCACGCGCCAGTGCGATCCGGTCCAGCGCCAGCTCCTGGTCGTGGACGCGATAAGCCGCAAGCCCGGAGAGCAAGGCCCCGAGCAGAGCGATGAAGCCGATGATGAAACCCAGCCTGACCACGCGATTACTCAGGCGAAAGCAGGAGGTCGGCAATGAACACGGAGCACATGAACGCCGCTCGAACGGCCAGGGGCCGAAGCAGGGTAAACCCCAGTGGCGGAGATAATGAAGGAGGAGGCATCAGTACGCAACTTGGGTCGCCTGAAAAGCTTAATCCGCCCGGCCGATGGTTTGGCCGGGATGAGCTTCGCCCCGGGCGCCGGAGGTAGTTAATCGCCGTGTCCGAAATTTGTTCCGCGGTTGCGGCACGGCCCAGGCGTTAACGGCGAAAAACGCCTGCGCCAACTGGTCGCGTCCGGTCAGCCCGCCCGTTTCAGGCCGCCTTTGGCCTCGATGAAACCGACGATTCGGTCGAGCCCCTCGCTCTTCTTGAGGTTGGTCATGACGAAGGGCCGCTCGCCGCGCATGCGCCTGGCATCCGTCTCCATCTTCTCCAGGGAGGCGCCGACATGGGGCGCAAGGTCGGTCTTGTTGATGACCAGGAGGTCGGACCGGGTGATACCCGGGCCGCCCTTGGACGGGATCTTGTCGCCGGCGGCGACGTCGATGACGTAGATGGTGAGGTCGGCCAGCTCCGGGGAAAAAGTGGCAGCGAGATTGTCGCCGCCGGATTCGATCAGCACGAGGTCAAGTCCGGGAAATTTGGCACGCATGTCCGCGACCGCAGCGAGATTCATCGAGGCATCCTCGCGGATCGCCGTGTGCGGACAGCCGCCGGTCTCGACGCCGGCGATGCGATCCGGCGTCAGCGATCCCGAACGCACCAGGAACTCCGCATCCCATTTGGTGTAAATGTCGTTGGTGATTGCCGCAATGTCATAGCGCTCGCGCATGGTCTTGCAGAGCAGGTCCATCAGCGCGGTCTTGCCCGATCCGACCGGACCGCCGACGCCGACACGCAAGGGACCGTGAGATTTCGCCATGTGACTCGTTCTCTCCTGATGACTTGACGGCCGCACCGCTCACGACCGAAACAAGCGGGTATATTGCGTCTCGTGCCGCAAGCTGGCGAGATCGGCCCGGAACGTCGCGCTGCCGAGATCATCCAAGGTTGCATTCAGCGCGCGATTGGCGGTGGCGGCGACGGCGGCTTCCAGCTTCACCAGCACACGCTGGCTATCGGTCTGGCCGAGCGGAATGAGCCGGCTGGCGGCGGAAATCCAGTTCGAGACCAGCGCATGCAGGAAGGCGTGCAGCGTCGGCGCCAACGGCACGGCGTGCATCGCGGCAACCACACCGACCGCGACTGGATAGACCAATGGCGCGCCGCATGCCGCGACCGTCGCGTCCAGTCCGTCAGCATCCCACGCGGCGCGCGAGATGTCGATGAAGGCGCGGCCCTGTGAGGTCGTCTCCAGCTGCCGCTCGCGCGACGGCACGAAGGCGCTCGCGAGCTCGGCGATCTCGTTCAATGTGGCCGTCTCGCCCGATTCCGTGGCGCGATAGGCGTGGACCAGAAACGTGGCGTCACAGAAGCCGGAGCCGTCGCCGAGCATCGCATCGAGCCAATCCGCCAGCGCCATCGTGTCGGTGACGTCGCCCGCCTCGACCGCCCATTCGATGCCGCTGGAGTAGGAGAAGCCGCCGACGGGAAATGCCGGCGAAAGCCAGGTCATCAGCCGGTACAGCGCCGCCGCCTCGCCCTCGGCAAGATCACCGGCGCCGACCGGCTCATTTGTGGTCATGAGCATGCTTGTGGCCGTGGTGATGGTCGGGATGATCGCAATGCTCGTCGTGGTGATGGTGGTGCTCGTGGCTATGGTCGCGCGAGCCATGATCATGGTGGTGGCCATGGTCATGGTGATGATGGCCGTGATCATGATGCGCATGGTCGTGTCCATGCGCGTGGCCGGCATCGGCGTAGGCGCCGCCTTCGGGATCGAACGGCGCCTCGATCTCGATCACACGCGCGCCGAGGCCCTTCACCATCGCCTCGATGACGTGATCGCGGCGGATGCGCAGGGCCTTGGCCAAGATCTGGGTCGGCAGATGACGGTTGCCAAGATGCCAGCCGACGCGGACGAGGTGGTGCGGATCGCGGCCGCGGATTTCGAGCAGCGGCTCGGGCGCCGCGACCACCTCGATCAGCCTTCCGTCCTCCAGCACCAGCGCATCGCCGCCGCGCAGCGCGACGGCATGCTCCAGGTCGAGCAGGAATTCGAGACCACGCGTTCCCGTCATCACCATGCGACGACGGTGCCGATCGTCGAAATCGAGCACGACCGTGTCCACTGGTGCTTCCGTGAAGCGGTGCTGTCCCCTGACCTGCGTCGCCCGGATCATGCGTCTTACCTCTTTACCGTGTCTCGACCTTCTCGGGCGTGATGTATTCGATCTTTGGCGGCGCCGTGAAGCATTTCACCGCAACGCGGCCGAACGTCTTCATGTGCTCGGCAGCGCGATGCGGCCCCAGCGCTTCCATATTCTCCCACTGCTCGACGAACACCATCTTGGCAGGGTCGGTGACGCTCTCATGCAGGTCATAGGCGATATTGCCGGGCTCTTTCCGCGTCTCCTTGATGCAGGCGGTGGCGGCTGCAATGAATTCGGCGCGCGTCTCGGGCTTGATGGTCAAGGTTGCAACGACGTAGATCACGAGAAATCCTCCCGGCTTTTCTTCTGAGGGTTACGATACCGGGCGGGACATTAGACCAGGCGGGACCGAACGCAAAACCGCAAAAAGCCGTCCCCGGACACCGCCGGGGACATGCGTCGAGGCGCTATTTCAGTACATGAAATATCGCTGCGCCATCGGCAGCACCTCCGCCGGAGCACAGGTCAGGAGCTCGCCATCGGCGCGCACTTCATAGGTCTCCGGATCGACCTCGATATTGGGCGTCGCGTCGTTGTGGATCATGCTCTTCTTGGAGATCTTGCCGCGGGTGTTCTGGACCGCATAGAGCTTCTTCTCGATGCCGAGCTTTCGCGCCAGGCCACCGGTGACCGCGGCCTTGGAAGTGAACACCACCGAAGATGCCGTACGCGCCTTGCCGAACGCGCCGAACATCGGTTGGTAATGCACCGGCTGCGGCGTCGGGATCGAGGCGTTGGGATCGCCCATGGGCGCCGCGACGATGGTGCCGCCCTTGACGATGCAGTCCGGCTTGACGCCGAAGAAGGCCGGCGACCACAGCACGAGATCGGCGAGCTTGCCCTTCTCGACCGAGCCGATCAGCTTCGACACGCCATGCGCGATCGCCGGATTGATCGTGTACTTGGCGATGTAGCGCTTGACGCGGAAATTGTCGTTGTCCTTGCCCTTATCCTGCGGCAACGACCCGCGCTGCTTCTTCATCTTGTCGGCAGTCTGCCAGGTGCGGATGATGACCTCGCCGAGGCGGCCCATGGCTTGGGAATCCGAGGACATCATCGAGAGCGCGCCGAGGTCGTGGAGGATGTCCTCGGCCGCGATCGTCTCCTTGCGGATGCGGCTTTCGGCGAACGCCAGATCTTCGGCGATCGAGGGATCGAGATGGTGGCACACCATCAGCATGTCCAGATGCTCGTCGATGGTGTTGCGGGTGAACGGCCGCGTCGGGTTGGTCGACGACGGCAGCACGTTCTTCAGGCCGGCGACCTTGATGATGTCAGGGGCATGGCCGCCGCCGGCGCCTTCGGTGTGGAAGGCGTGGATGGTGCGGCCCTTGAAGGCCTTGATCGTGTCCTCGACGAAGCCGGATTCGTTCAGCGTGTCGGTGTGGATCATCACCTGGATGTCGTGATCGTCGGCCACCGACAGGCAATTGTCGATCGCGGCCGGCGTGGTGCCCCAGTCCTCGTGCAGCTTCAGCGCACAGGCGCCGGCCCTGATCATCTCGACCAGCGCGGCGGGGCGCGACGCGTTGCCCTTGCCGGAAATGCCGAGATTGACCGGGAAGGCGTCGAACGACTGGATCATCCGCCCCATGTGCCAGGGCCCCGGCGTACAGGTGGTCGCGAAGGTGCCGTGCGATGGGCCGGTGCCGCCCCCCAGCATCGAGGTGACGCCCGACATCAGCGCGTGCTCGATCTGCTGCGGACAGATGAAATGGATGTGGCTGTCGAAGCCCCCGGCCGTGAGGATTTTTCCTTCGCCTGCGATCACGTCGGTGCCGGGGCCGATGATGATGGTGACCCCGGGCTGGATGTCGGGATTGCCGGCCTTGCCTATGCCCGCGATCATGCCGTCCTTGACGGCGACGTCGGCCTTCACGATGCCCCAATGGTCCACGATCAGCGCATTGGTGATGACGGTATCGGCCGCGCCCTGCCTGTTGGTGACCTGCGACTGCCCCATGCCATCGCGGATCACCTTGCCGCCGCCGAACTTCACCTCCTCGCCATAGGTGGTGAAATCCTTCTCGACCTCGATGATGAGGTCGGTGTCGGCCAGCCGCACCTTGTCGCCGGTGGTCGGGCCGAACATGTCGGCATAGACGGAACGCTTCATCTTGACGGACATCACAAGCCCCGTTTGCGATTGAATGTCTGGTTGGTCACAGCAAGGCCTTTGCTGCTTTCACGGCGTCATCGAATTTTTCGTCGAGCCACGCATTGCCGCCGCGGCACCCCGCCACGACCTGCGTGGCCCAGGCGATATAGTCGGCGAGATCTTCGCGCTCCCCAGCATTCGGATCGGTTTGAATGCGCGCGCCCGTATTGCTGATCTTGTCGGCGATCTTGATCAGCTTGGCGCCCGGCGATTTGTGGGGCGCGTCCTCGATCTGCTTCTGCCGCCGCTTCGCTTTCGGCAAGCTCATGTCGTCGGTGCACTCGGCAACGAGGGACGCGACCCGATCGGAAAATCTCTGCGCGAGCTCCTCGCGCGTGGTGTCGGTGTCCTCGATGGTGTCGTGCAGCCAGCCGGCCGCGACCAGCTCGGCATCGGCGCCGTTGGTCGCAGTCGCGAGCAGGTTCGCGACCTCTGCGAGATGATTGATATAGGGCTCGTTGCCGCGACCCTTGCGCGCCATGCCGTTATGGCGCTGCGCGGCGAGCTCGGCAGCTTCCGAGACGAGGCGGATTGGTGAGAGCATGGAAATACCTCCGTTTCCGCCTCAACCATGCCGCGCCGTGCTCGTTCCTGCGGAGGTCACAGCTTCCCCATCACATCGCCGCGGAAACCGTAGATCGTCTTCTTCCCCGCCATGGCGACGAGCTGGACGTCGCGGGTCTGGCCGGGCTCGAAGCGGACGGCGGTGCCGGCGGCGATGTCGAGGCGCATGCCGCGCGCCTTCTTGCGGTCGAACTTCAGCGCGGGGTTGGTCTCGAAGAAATGGTAGTGCGAGCCAACCTGGATCGGGCGGTCGCCGGTATTGGCGACCGTCAGCGTCACGGTCTTGCGGCCGGCGTTGAGCTCGATCTCGCCGTCCTGGATGAAGAGTTCGCCGGGGATCATGCGCTACCTCGTGTTGCTCCGCTGCGTCATGGCCGGGCTTGTCCCGGCCATCCACGTGTTGGCGTCTGGTTTGATAGCCGTGGATGCCCGGGACAAGCCCGGGCATGACGATGTTGATACAGTCTCGCGCTTCAACGGATCGGCTCGTGCACGGTGACGAGCTTGGTGCCATCAGGAAAAGTTGCCTCGACCTGGATGTCGTGGATCATCTCGGGAATGCCCGGCATCACCTGGTCGCGGGTCAGAACTTGCGCGCCTGACTGCATCAGCTCGGCGACGGTGCGGCCGTCGCGCGCGCCTTCCAGAATGAAATCGGAGATGATCGCGATCGCCTCGGGATGGTTGAGCTTGACGCCGCGGTCCAGCCGGCGGCGGGCCACGATCGCCGCCATCGAGATCAGAAGCTTGTCCTTTTCGCGGGGAGACAGATTCATGCGACATCTCTTCCGTTCAACACGTCAATTCAACCAGTCTAGTTCAGCCAGAGTCGCGGCAGGGCCGCACCGGTGCGCGCCAGCACCGTCATCATATCGGCGCGCAAGCGCGCCGCATCTTGGGCACAGAACCGCGCCATTGCAAAGCCATTCCAGGCCGAGATTCCGACTTCGCCGGAGAACGATTCCGACGCCTCCCGGATGCGCTCGACCAGGGCTTCGTCGCCGGGCACGATCAGGGCTGTGCCGATCGCCGCGCCACCTTTGGCGACGGCGGACCGGCCGAGCTTGGCACCGATATCGCCGTCGAGCCGGACCGTCTCGGCGAACACCAGCCGCCCGCCGCGGCGTAGCCGCCAGCGGTCGACGAACTCGCCCTGCTCCATCCGCTCGCCCATGGCGGTGCGGCCGAACACCACGATCTCGCAGAGCAGGAGCGAGGCCGCCTCGTCGAGGTCGATGTCGAAGCGGCGCTGGACGCGGGCACGGTCGAACAGAATCGTCTCCTGGGGCAGCCAGGCAAGATGCGCGCCCGCGCCGACCTTCAGGGCGATGTTGAGCTGCGCTGCCGCTCCGGGCGTGCGATAGACCTTTTCGGCGGCCGCTGTGGTCAGCGTCAGCCGCGCTGCATCCGCCGCCGCTATCTCGATATCAAAGCGATCACCGCCGGCAACACCGCCGGCCGTGTTGACGAACACGCCGGACAGGCCCTGATCTTCCGGCGAGGGAAAGCGGACGCGGAGCGAACCGGATTCATGCAAGGTGCCGCGCCGTGTCACCCCGTCGCGCGCATGCACGTCGAAGCGCACGGTGCCACGGGCACGGTTGGCCTCGAACAGCGTGGACGTGGCTGACAATTCGCTGCGCATCCGTTTCCCCCAGCCGGTCGCGGCAGGTCTGTTCCGGCTTACAGCGCCATCTGGCGGCTGATCTCGCCCGGATCGAGATTGGAGCGGTCGCAGGTGAACTTCACCGCGCCGCGATCCATCACCGCGAAACTGTCGCCGAGTTCGCAGGCAAAGTCGAGATATTGTTCGACCAGCACGATGGCGATGTTGCCGAGGTTGCGCAGATACGAAATGGCGCGGCCGATGTCCTTGATGATCGAGGGCTGGATGCCTTCGGTGGGCTCGTCGAGCAAAAGTAGTTTCGGCCGCATCACCAGCGCGCGGCCGATCGCGAGCTGCTGCTGCTGGCCGCCGGAGAGATCGCCGCCGCGCCGGCCCAGCATGGATTGCAGCACCGGAAACAGCGAGAACACGTCGTCCGGAATGTGCTTGTCCTCGCGCTTGAGCGGGCCGAAGCCGGTCTTGAGGTTCTCCTCGACTGTCAGCAGCGGGAAGATCTCGCGGCCCTGCGGCACGAAGCCGATGCCCTTGCGCGCCCGCTCGTACGGCCTGAGGCCGGTGATATCGCTGCCGTCGAACACGATTGCGCCCGACGAGATCGGATATTGCCCGACCATCGCGCGCAGCAGCGAGGTCTTGCCGACACCGTTGCGCCCGAGCACGCAGGTGACCTTGCCGGGCTCGGCCGAGATCGAGACGCCGCGCAGCGCCTGGGCAGCACCGTAAAACAGGTTGATGTCTTTCACTTCAAGCATCGGAAACACCTTTGCGGGCGAATAGCGAATGGCGAGTAGCGAATAGGAGAAGCGGCCAGTCCATTCGCCATTCCCTATTCGCCATTCGCTACCTTCCCAAATACACTTCGATGACCCGCTCGTTGGACGAGACTTGGTCGATGGTCCCTTCCGCGAGCACCGTGCCTTCGTGCAGGCAGGTGACCTTGACGCCGAGTTCGCGCACGAAGGTCATGTCGTGCTCGACCACCATGACGGTGTGGGTCTTGTTGATTTCCTTCAGCAGCTCGGCGGTGAGATGCGTCTCGATGTCGGTCATTCCCGCGACGGGCTCGTCAACCAGCAGCAGCTTCGGATCCTGCGCCAGCAGCATGCCGATCTCCAGCCATTGCTTCTGGCCATGGCTGAGGCTGCCAGCGAGGCGATTGCGGGCCTCGGTGAGGCGGATCGTCTCCAGCACCCTGTCGATGCGCTCGGACTCCGCCTTGCTGCCGCGCCAGAACAGCGTGCCGCGGACCGAGTGGTCGACATTGAGCGCCAGCAGGAGATTGTCCTGCACGGTCTGGCTCTCGAACACGGTCGGCTTCTGGAATTTGCGGCCGATGCCAAGCTCGGCGATGCGGGTCTCGTCGAGGCGCGTCAGGTCGGTGACGCCGTCGAACAGCACGGTGCCTTCATCCGGCTTGGTCTTGCCGGTGATGATGTCCATCATCGTGGTCTTGCCGGCGCCGTTCGGGCCGATGATGGCGCGCATCTCGCCGGGCTCGAGCGTCAGCGACAGATTGTTGATGGCGTGGAAACCGTCGAAGGAGACGTGCACGCCGTCCAGATAGAGCATTGCGGAGGTTGCGCGGGTGTCCATGACGTTCATGACCGCTTACTCCGCCATCTTGGGTTCGGTGACGCCGTCTTCGGCCGCAGCGCTCACGGAAGTCGCGGGGGTGCGTTTTTCCTTCGACTGATCCCACCAGGCGTTCAAGGTGCCGACGATGCCCTTGGGCAGCAGCAGCGTCACCAGGATGAACAATGCGCCCAGCATGAACAGCCAGTACGGCGCGAGCACGCCCGAGGTGAAGAACGTCTTGGCGTAGTTGACGACGACGGCGCCGAGTGCCGCGCCGACCAGCGTGCCGCGGCCGCCGACCGCGACCCAGATCACCGCCTCGATCGAATTGCCCGGTGCGAATTCGCTCGGATTGATGATACCGACCTGCGGCACGTAGAGCGAGCCGGCGACGCCGGCCATGCAGGCCGACACCGTGAACACGAACAGCTTGTAGGATTCGACGCGGTAGCCAAGGAAGCGCGTGCGCGATTCCGCGTCGCGCACGGCAATCAAGACCTTGCCGAGCTTGGAGGAGACGATGGCGCGGCAGATCAGGAAGCCGATGATCAGCGCCAGGCAGCTCAGCGCGAACAGCGCGGCGCGCGTCCCCTCCGCCTGCACGTTGAAGCCCAGGATATCCTTGAAGTCGGTCAGGCCGTTATTGCCGCCAAAACCAAAGTCGTTGCGGAAGAAGGCGAGCAGCAGCGCGTAAGTCATCGCCTGCGTGATGATCGACAGATAAACACCGGTGACACGTGAGCGGAAGGCGAGCCAGCCGAAGCAGAAGGCGAGCAGGCCGGGCACGACCAGCACCATCAGCGCGGCGAACCAGAACATGTCGAAGCCGTACCAGTACCAGGGCAGCTTCTCCCAGTTCAGGAACACCATGAAGTCGGGCAGGATCGGATTGCCGTAGACGCCGCGGGTGCCGATCTGCCGCATCAGGTACATGCCCATGGCGTAGCCGCCGAGCGCGAAGAAGGCGCCGTGGCCGAGCGAGAGGATGCCGCAATAGCCCCAGATCAGGTCGATCGCGAGCGCCAGGATGGCGTAGCAGACATACTTGCCCCAGAGCGCGACAAGATAGGTCGGCACCTGCAGGAACGAGCCCGCGGGAAGCAGCAGGTTGGAGAGCGGAATGAGGATGCCGCAGGCCGCGACGACGGCAAGGAAGATCGTCGCGCTGCGGTCCAGCGATCGCGTCAGCATGTGAGGGGTCATGCTTCCACCGCACGGCCCTTGAGCGCGAACAGGCCGCGCGGCCGCTTTTGAATGAACAGGATGATGAGGACCAGGATGGCGATCTTGCCGAGCACGGCACCGGCGACCGGCTCCAGGAACTTGTTGGCGATGCCGAGCGTGAAGGCGCCGACCAGCGTGCCCCAGAGATTACCGACCCCGCCGAACACCACGACCATGAAACTGTCGATGATGTAGCTCTGGCCGAGATTGGGACTGACATTGTCGATCTGCGACAGCGCCACGCCGGCGATGCCGGCAATGCCCGAGCCGAGGCCGAAGGTCAGCGCGTCGACGCGCGAGGTGGCGATGCCCATGGAAGCCGCCATGCGGCGGTTCTGCGTCACCGCACGCATTTCGAGGCCCAGCGCGGTGTAGCGCAGCATCGCGAGCAGAATCGCGAACACGGCGAGCGTGAAGACAAGGATCCAGAGCCGATTGTAGGTAATGGTGATCTGGCCGAGCTCGAACGCGCCGCTCATCCAGGAGGGGTTGCCGACCTCGCGGTTGGTCGGGCCGAACATGGTGCGCACCGCCTGCTGCAGCACCAGCGACAGGCCCCAGGTCGCGAGCAGCGTCTCCAGCGGGCGGCCGTAGAGGAAGCGGATGATACTGCGCTCGATCAGCACGCCGATCGCGCCGGCGACGAGGAAGGCGAGCGGCACGGCGATCAAGAGCGAATAGTCGAACAGGCCGGGATAGCGGGTACGGATCACCTCCTGCACCACGAAGGTGGTGTAGGCCCCGATCATCACCATCTCGCCATGCGCCATGTTGATGACGCCCATCACGCCGAAGGTGATGGCGAGCCCGATCGCGGCGAGCAGCAGCACCGAGCCGAGCGAGAGGCCGTACCAGGCATTCTGCACCATCGACCAGACCGCGAGCGAATTCTGGATCGAGCCGATCGCGCTCGCGGCGGCCTTGGTGACCGAGGCCGGCTGGTCGCCCATTCCGGTGAGCAGCGCCAGCGCATCCTGGTCGCCCCGCGCCTTGAGGGTTGCGACCGCTTCGAGCTTCTCGACCTCGGTGGCGTCGGACTTGAACAGCAGGATCGCGGCTCGGGCCTCAGTGAGCGCCGCCTTGACGGATTTGTTGGCTTCCTTGGCAAGCGCGGCATCGACCGCCTCGAGCGCGGTCTCCTCGTGCGACTTGAAGACGGACTGCGCGGCTTGCAGGCGCGTTCCCAGATCCGGAGACTGCAGCGTCAGGCTCCCGAGTGCGGCGTCGACGCTGCGGCGCAGGCGGTTGTTGAGGCGAACCGCGCTCGCACTGTCGGGAACGCTGGCGACGGCCTCGCCGGTCGCAGCGTCGATCGACTTACCGTCGGCACCGGTGACGTAGACCTTCTTGCTGTCGGGATCGGCCATGAGACGGCCGTCCTGGAGCGCATTGATGATGGGAAAAGCCAGCTTGCTGCCGCTGCCCGCGATCACACCGATCGCTTCTTCCGTGTCGGAAAAATCATCGTTGGCGAATTTGGCGACCGCATCCTCGAACGGACCGGCGAAGGCCGGCAGTGCGAACGCAATCAGGAACAACGAGAGTGCAAGCGAACAGAGACGAGCGGACAAATGGGCTGGCACTGTGAATGACCCCGGCAGAAATGAGTGGAGAAGGCGGCGGGATCGCCGCCCTCTCCGGTCTTGCAATGGAGCGTCAGATCGGGATCAGGAGCCCGAGCCGAGGCACTTGTTGGACTTGGTGTTGAAGTTGCCGCACTTCTTGCCGACCCAGTCGCCGATCAGGTCCTTGGAGCCGTCGAGCTCCTTCGACCAGGCGTCGCCGGGGACGAGGCTCGGGGTTTTCCAAACCACGTCGAACTGGCCGTTGCCCTTGATCTCGCCGATGAACACCGGCTTGGTGATATGGTGGTTCGGGAGCATCTTGGAGGTGCCGCCGGTCAGGTTTTTGGCTTCGATGCCCGGGAGAGCGTCGATGACCTTGTCGGGATCGGTGGACTTCACCTTCTCGACCGCCTTGACCCACATGTCGAAGCCGATCACGTGCGCTTCCATCGGATCGTTGGTCACGCGCTTCGGATTCTTGGTGTAGGCCTGCCACGCCTTGATGAACTTCTCGTTCTCCGGCGACTTGATCGACTGGAAGTAGTTCCAGGCGGCGAGGTGGCCGACCAGCGGCTTGGTGTCGATGCCGGCGAGCTCTTCCTCACCCACCGAGAACGCCACCACCGGGATGTCCTTGGCCTTGATGCCCTGGTTGCCGAGCTCCTTGTAGAAGGGAACGTTGGCGTCGCCGTTGATGGTCGAGACCACCGCGGTCTTCTTGCCGGCCGAGCCGAACTTCTTGACGTCGGCCACGATCGTCTGCCAGTCGGAATGACCGAACGGCGTGTAGTTGATCATGATGTCTTCCTGGGCGACGCCCTTGGACTTCAGATAGGCCTCCAGGATCTTGTTGGTGGTGCGCGGATAGACGTAGTCGGTGCCCGCGAGCACCCAGCGCTTCACCTTCTCGTCCTTCATGAGGTAGTCGACGGCAGGGATCGCCTGCTGGTTCGGCGCGGCCCCCGTGTAGAACACGTTACGCTCGCTCTCCTCACCCTCGTATTGCACGGGGTAGAACAGGATGCTGTTGAGCTCCTTGAACACCGGGAGCACCGACTTACGCGACACCGAGGTCCAGCAGCCGAACACGACCGAGACCTTGTTCTTGGTGATCAGCTCGCGCGCCTTTTCGGCGAACAGCGGCCAGTTCGATGCGGGATCGACGACGACGGCTTCCAGCTTCTTGCCGAGCACGCCGCCCTTCTTGTTCTGCTCGTCGATCAGGAAGAGGATGGTGTCCTTCAGCGTGGTTTCGCTGATTGCCATGGTGCCGGACAGGGAGTGGAGTACACCCACCTTGATGGTGTCGTCGGCGGCCTTTGCGCCAGTCAATGAAGCCAGACCGAGCATCAGTCCGGCGGTCGCAGCGAGCACGCCGCGGCGGCTAAATGACGCCGCTATATCGTGAGTGGATTTGTTAAACATGAGTGCCTCATCTCCCTGACGCAGACGTGAAAACGCTGCGAAACGGCCCCACGGCCGCCTGCGGTTAACGGAATCGCAAGAACCATGCCATGGGCTGGGCACCTATCAACTTATTGAATTTGCTAAACTAATTGGCAGAAATCGAAGTTTCTCCGCAGTCTTACAGCCTAAATCATGGGCAACATAAATGTATGCGAAAGCGGCAGTCAGACTACTTTCTAAGCAGATCGCCAATTCTGGCTAAATTTCTGGCAGCAGTATTTTTGCACCGCACCCGCTGTTTTGGAGGCAAGTGCCTTGAAAGCGCCCCCTCGATGTTCCATATGAGCGTTCGAGACCTCTTGCGAATCAAGGGGTCGTAGCGAGCCGCGTGTTCTTAAGCCCTCTCCGGGCCTCTGGCTTGCCCCATATCATCCAAGCCATCCGACACCCCAAACACGCAGGTGTCTTCTCGACACCCTTTTGCGCGCGCCGCGCTGATGCGCCGGGCGTTCGCTTTTGACATGGAAAGAACCCCTCTTTTGACTTCGTTTCAGGACTTCGGCCTCGCCGAACCCATCGCGCGCGCTCTTCGTGAAGAGAATTACGTCACCCCAACCCCGATCCAGGCCCAAACCATCCCGCTGGCGTTGACCGGCCGCGACGTCGTCGGCATTGCCCAGACCGGTACAGGTAAGACCGCGTCCTTCGCGCTGCCGATCCTGCATCGTCTGCTCGAGAACCGCATCAAGGCGCAGCCCAAGACCGCCCGCGTGCTGGTGCTGTCGCCGACCCGCGAGCTGTCCGGCCAGATCCTCGACAGCTTCAACGCCTACGGCCGCCACATCCGCCTGTCCTCGACGCTCGCGATCGGCGGCGTGCCGATGGGCCGCCAGGTCCGTGCGCTGATGCAGGGCGTCGACGTGCTGGTCGCCACCCCCGGCCGCCTGCTCGACCTCGTCCAGAGCAACGGCTTGAAGCTTTCAAGCGTCGAGTTCCTTGTGCTCGACGAAGCCGACCGCATGCTCGACATGGGCTTCATCAACGACATCCGCAAAATCGTCGCCAAGCTGCCGATCAAGCGGCAGACGCTGTTCTTCTCGGCCACCATGCCGAAGGACATCGCCGAGCTCGCCGATTCCATGCTGCGCGACCCCGCCCGTGTCGCGGTGACCCCGGTGTCCTCGACCGCCGAGCGGATCAACCAGCGCATCCTGCAGGTCGACTTCGCGGCCAAGCCGGCCTTCCTGACCAAGCTGCTGCAGGACGAGGCGATCAACCGCGCGCTGGTCTTCACCCGCACCAAGCACGGCGCCGACAAGGTGGTGAAGACGCTGGCCAAGGCCGGTATCGCCGCCAACGCCATTCACGGCAACAAGTCGCAGAATCACCGCGAGCGTACGCTGGCCCAGTTCCGATCGGGCGAGATCCGCACCCTGGTCGCCACGGACATCGCCGCCCGCGGCATCGACGTCGACGGCATCAGTCACGTCATCAACTTCGACCTGCCGAACGTGCCGGAGACCTACGTCCACCGCATCGGCCGCACCGCACGCGCCGGCGCCGACGGCACCGCGATCTCGCTGGTCGCGGGCGGCGAGGAGCTCGGCTATCTGCGCGACATCGAGCGGCTGATTCGCGTCGCCCTGCCGCGGGAGGACCACCGCACCGACGCCGGCCGCCGCGACCCCGGTCCCGCTCCGTCACAGCAACGACAGGGCCGGCCGGGCCAGCGCCCGCAAGGCGCACGGCACGGTGACGGACGTCGCGCCGACGAACGGCATGCCGACGGGCGCCACCATAGTGCCGGCAAGCAAGGCGACGGCAGGCACGGTGAGGGACGCCACCCCGAGGCAAGGCATGCGGACGGACGGCCCGGCAGTGGCCCGAATGCCCCCAAGGGTTCTCGCCGCCGCCGCTCCGGTGGTAAGATGCATTCATCGCCTGTCGACCGTCCGGAACAGCGTTCCGCGCATAGCGCCGGGACCCCTGATGGGATACAAGGCGTTGCCTTTTTGCGCCGCCAGAGTCGGCCAAACAGCCAACCGAACCGCAAACCCTATTCGCACTAGCCGTCCACGACCTGGAGATATCAATGGCTAAGGAAGAGCTGATCCAGTTCGAAGGACTGGTCACCGAAATCCTCCCCGATGCCCGCTACCGCGTGCAGCTCGACGCCGGACACGAGATCGTTGCCTATACCGCCGGCAAGATGAAGAAGAACCGCATCAAGACGCTCGCGGGCGACCGCGTGACGGTGGAGATGTCGCCCTATGACCTCGAGAAGGGCCGACTGATTTTCCGCCACAAGGACGAACGTCCCAGCACGCCGGGCGGACCGCCCCGTCCCGGACAGCGCGGCGGCCAATTCCGCCGCCGCTAGTCGGCTGCGGCGCGGGTTCGAATTCCGATCTGTTAGGTGATCCGCCGTTGACATCACGGCGGATCAAAAAATCGTGCGCGTCCGGATTGTTTCGAACCGTTGCTTCCGATAAAATGAATTAATCGATTTTCGGCCGGACGACATTGGCATCCACCGGTACAGCCGGTTCAGACACGCTGACGACCCTTCCAGAAATTCGATCTAACCCTGCCCGCGCGAGCGGGCTCCGACATAGTGTTATCTGAGAGGGACTACCCCGTGAGCATGGGAACCGTGAAGTGGTTTAACGCAACCAAGGGCTACGGCTTCATTCAGCCCGACGATGGCGGCCAGGACGTGTTCGTTCACATCAGCGCCGTGGAGCGCGCCGGCCTCGGCTCGCTCCGCGAGGGCCAGAAGATCTCCTACGAGATCGTGGCCGACCGCCGTTCCGGCAAGTCGGCGGCGGACAACCTGCGCGCTGCGGGCTGAGCCCGCCGGGCGCCGGCCCGATCAGCGAGCCAAAGCAAAAAGGCCGTGCGCAACGCACGGCCTTTTTCATGTCACGGGCGGCTGACAGATCTCAACACGTCGACGGCACGTTGTTGTAGGGCACGCAGGTGACCTGACGCGGCCGCGTGTAGGAGAGATCGCTCAGGGTTACGCTCGACTTCAACACGTAGCCGATGGTCGGCGTGTAAGTGTAGTTGGCTTCGCTCAGGATGAGATAGCTCGACGGAATCAAGAGTGCCGGGGGAATCATCGTGGTGACCGTGTCGCCGGCGTTCCGAGCCGAGGTCGCAAGCGTGGCTTGCGTCGCGCCGCTCGCAATCGTGCCGGCCCTGCTCCACTGGACCTTGGCGATGCTGTTGGCGTCGATGTAGATCTGGGAGATCGTGCCCTTCACGAGCGCAGCGTCGTAAGGCATGACGACGGAGATGCTTGCCGTGAACGTATCCTTCATGCCGGCATCGTTGAGCGTGGTCGACTGCGAGGTCAAATCGGACAATGTCCGCGCGATCAACGTGATTTTGCGGTCGATCGCCACGGCGGACGAAAATTCCACGGTGCCGAAGAACATCACCAGCATCAGCGGTACGATGATCGCGAATTCGGTCGCCGCCAGGGCGCGCTTGTCGGCGACGAAGCCGCGCACGGAGCCGCGTGCATTCCTCCAGATGTTCGCAATCGCCCGCATCGGTCCGCCCAGATCCATCTGCCTCAGAAGGGTTCGTTCTTGAACGCCACCGTCGCCACCATCAGCCGCTTGTTGCTGCATCCCGCGTTGTAGCCGAGGCCGGTGACGATGAGCGGCCATTGATAGAAAAGGCGCACCACGACGACCTGACCGGAGCTTCCGGCACTGTACTGCATGCCGGAGGGATTGAAGGTACAGGAGGTGCCGAAGTTGGTGAGGCTGAGCGTTCCAAAGGAGCTGGTGCTGACAACGTCGACGTAAAGCTTGCTGCAATCGAACAGCGCCGGGATCTTGCTGCAGACGAAGGTCTTGAACGTCGTCTGATCGCATGCAGCGACCGTGTTGGGCGCGGACTGGCAGGCCGCCACCGAGCCGCCCTGTGCCTGAGCCTGGCCGGTTAGAATCGCGCGCGCGGAGTCCTGCGCGATGGTTTCGAGTACCTGGCTCGAGAAGAACATGAGCGCCGTCTCGAGGATCGCGAATAGCAGCGCGAAGAACATCGGCGCGACCAGCGCAAATTCGACGGCCGCGGAGCCGCGGCGGTTGCCGCGAAACCGGAGCAGCGCTTTCCGGAGCGTGAACCTCGTAGGTGCAGGCGATGGCATCTCGTCAAATTCCCCAGCGGCTGGCGATCATCTGCCCGTTCAATAGCGGAAACTGATTGTCTAAGTGTTTCAGACGATCCGCTTCCGGCGGACCGCGCCGTTAACACCGCGTTAACCAGCGCCCGCAAGCGGGAGGAAGCACGGCATGCAACGAGGTGCCGCCCTCGAATCGAGCGGCTTGGCGGGATCGAGGCCCGCCCGTGGGCTAGTTTGGCTTGGCAGCCGCGCCGGCACCCGCACCTCCGCTGGCGCTGCTGCTCAGCGTACCGGCCTGGCTCATCGCGTTGTTGAAATAGGTGTCGCTGTCGCCGAGCGTCACGCGGCGCTGGCAGAGCGGCACGCAGCTGTAGGACTCCCGCTCGACTCCGCGATAGACGGTGACGAGTCGGTCGCTCGGACCTTCGACCTGGATCTGGCGGTCCACCAGAATCTCGCCGCCACGGTCGAGCGCGATGAAGTTGGTGGCCCCGTAGCCCTTTCCGGTCACGACGATCATGCCGCCGGGCTGGAGCGTGACGTCGGCGATCAGGGGATTGCCGACCACGATGGTGGCCACCTTGCCGGGCAGCCGCACCAGCTTGGCCTGGTCGACATTGACGGCGATGGTATCGGCGGCAGGCTCGGCGAGGCCGGCGGCCGGCGAGGCCAGCACCGCAGCGGCAACCAGTACACAGACGCGCACATGACGGCGCAGCATTTCTTTACGCATACTCTTACCCCCGGGACGTCACAGACCGGCAGAAGCGACCGAATACAGCGGAGCCGGTGCCCGACCCGGCTAACCTGCCTTTAATTCGTGAACGTTCCGCAAACTCGCCGCGTATTGTTTGAACGGACGGACATTTGCGGGCTCGCCCCTAAAGCGCGATGAGTTCTGGATGAATCGTCATCGCGCTTTAGGTTGTGGTTTACGCATGATCTTTCCGGAAAACCGCTTCGCACTTTTCCGGATCATGCTTTAGTGCCGGAACGGATAGGCGAGCTGGCCCCCGATCTCCTTGGGCATGGCCGCTTCGTCCTTGCCGTAATCCTGCGGCAGCCTGCCCTCCGGCATGCGGAAGGTGCCGAACAGCACGTCCCAGATCGGGAACGTTCCGGCGAAATTGGTGTCGCCGCCCTCTTCAAGCGAGGTGTGGTGCCAGCGATGGAAGACCGGCGTCGCCAGCACGTATTTGAACGGTCCGAAGGTCCAGTTCAGGTTGGCGTGCACAAAGGCCGAGTGGAAGGTGGTGAACGGGCCGACCCAGACCATGACGTTCGGGGAGATGCCTGCCATCAGCAGCACGACGTCGACGCTGATCGTCCCGAGCAAGAGATTGACCGGATGGAAGCGCGCCGCGGAGATCCAGCCGATCTCCTCCGACGAATGATGGATGGCGTGATATTTCCAGAAGCCGCCGTCGTGGAAAAGCCGATGCAGCCAGTACAGCATGAAATCGGACAGCACCAGGAACAGCACGGCCTGCAGCCACAGCGGCAGCTGCGCCAGCGGACCGTGGCCATTGTCGTAAAAGGCGATGAGCTCGTCGGCGTCGTGGATGTTGAAGACGACGCTGGCACCGACGACCAGCAGCCCGATCCGCATGGTGCGGGCGAACACCGGAACGAAGAACCAGTAGCAGATGTCGGTGACGATCTCCCGCTTGCGCCACCACGGCGCGCCGGGATTGCAGGCCCAGAAATGCTCCAGCACGGTGAAGACCGCCGCGAGCACCAAGGTGACCGGGATCACCTTGACGATGGTCTCGCCGAGCATCAAGGCGACTTGCATGGGCAGGCTCGACATCGTCGCCTCTCTCCGCGAATTCCGCTGTAGCTTAAGGCCTACTCCGCGAAATTTAAGGGAGGGTGAAGCACGCGCCGCGTTGGCGGCGCATCCGGAACCGCAACGAATTTGCAGGTGCCGTCTTAAGGCGAAATTCACTCTGGGCAAAAGCATCGCGCCGGACGTGGGATTACCCGGTCGAATTAACTCTCCCGAAAGAGCTCGGCTCTCATGGTCGTCGCGTCAACGACAGCGCCGAACGAGGCGGTCGCCACCCAGACGGAGTTTTGTTCATGAAGAACTTGATTGCGCGTTTCGCGAAGGATGAATCCGGCGCCACCGCCATCGAATACGGCCTGATCGCCGCCGGCATCGCGCTGGCCATCATCACCGTCGTCAACAATCTCGGCACCACGCTGAACGCCAAGTTCAGCTCGATCAGCACCTCGCTGAAGTAAGCGGGTCCACGAACGACGGCAAAAGCCCCGGACCTCCGGGGCGTTTGTTTTTCTGAAGACGGCGAGTTCCAGTGGCGTTGCACGAGTTCAGAACCGATGCCGCGGTCGCGGCCCACGAGACGGAAGCGGCGCAGGCCGGCTCGCCGGTCTATTGGATCTGCCTTGCGCTGCTGGTTGCGACGGTCGCGCTCGCCGCACGTATTGCCAGCTTCTGGTGAAAGCGCGTTCGTCGGCCGAGGCCCGGGCGAGCCCGTGCCGCCGTTGTCGGTTTGTTTAGCATCGTGCGCTAGCATCGCCCGAAGCAGCTCCCGCGACAAACCCAGGCCTCAAGACGCAGCCCATGATTCTCGACCTTGCGCGCCTTCTGCTCTTCCCGGCCCTGATGGCGTTCGCCGCCGCGAGCGATCTCTTCACGATGACGATCTCGAACCGCGTATCGCTGGCGCTGGTGGCGGGCTTCTTCGCGCTCGCCCTCGCCGGGGGCATGGCACCTTACGAGATGCTGAGTCATGTCGGCGCCGGTGCGCTCGTTCTGGTCGTGGCCTTCACCTGCTTCGCCATGGGCTGGGTGGGCGGCGGCGACGCCAAGGTCGCGGCCTCCGTCGCGCTCTGGTTCGGCTTCCCACATCTGATGAACTTCCTGCTCTACGCCTCGCTGTTCGGCGGCGCGCTGACGCTGCTCCTGCTGCAGTTCCGGCAATGGCCGCTGCCTTACGGGCTGGCAGGACAGGCCTGGCTCGCACGGCTGCACGCCAAGGAGAGCGGCATTCCCTACGGCATCGCGCTCGCGCTGAGCGCGCTGATGGTCTACCCGGAGACCGAATGGGTGAAGGCGATCGACCTCGCTCGCCTCGCGCTGCGCTGAACGCCCCGGGTAAACCCGGCGTTAAGGCGATTTAGATACGCCTCATTAACCATGCTTTGACGAATAGCTGGTCAACTGCCGATCACGGCGGCGGCAGCGTCGCGGCGTATTGTTGGAAAGTTGAAGCGTATGAATAGGGCACGCATTGTCGTCCTGACGGTCGCCATCTGCGCCGGCGGCGTCGCCGCGTACCTGGCGAGCGGCTCCGACAATTCTGCGCCGCCTCCGGTTCCGGTCGCGCAGCTGCCGACCGTCGACGTCCTCGTGGCCAAGAACGACATCGGCCTCGGCCAGACCGTGAAGCCCGAAGACGTGCAATGGCAGACCTGGCCGACCGCGACCGCCAGCGCCACCTTCATCCGACGCAACGAGCGCCCCGACGGTGCGACCCAGGTGACCGGCTCGATCGCGCGCGCGCCCTTCATCCAGGGTGAGCCGATCCGCGACCAGAAGCTGGTCAAGGCCGAAGGTTCCGGCTTCATGGCGGCAATCCTGCCCACCGGCATGCGGGCGATCTCGACCGAGATCTCGCCGGAGACCGGCGCGGGCGGCTTCATCCTGCCCAACGACCGCGTCGACGTCCTGCTCACCCGCCGGCTCAAGAACCCGGATCAGAGCAGCGGCGCTCCCGACATCGTCACCTCCGAGATCATCCTGGCCAATATCCGGGTCCTGGCCATCGACCAGGCACCCAAGGAGAAGGACGGGCAGAACGCGGTGATCGGCAAGACCGTCACCCTCGAGCTCAATCCCGCGCAGACCGCAACGCTCTCCGCGGCGCGTCAGAGCGGCACGCTGTCGCTGGCGCTGCGCAGCATCGTCGACGTCAAGATGAGCGAGATCACGCTCGATGACTCCGCGCAGAAGCGCGAGGGTGTCTCGATCATTCGCTACGGCATTCCAAGTCAGGCGGCTAAGGCACGATGAAGACAGTCGACATCAAATACAGGGCAGATTCGGCGACGATGCGGACCTCACTGGTCCGCGCCCTGTCGTTTTCGGCCGCCCTCGCGCTGGCGCTCAACCCGGCGATCGCCCCGGCGGTCGCCGCCGATTACCGCCCCGTGCCGCAGGCCGCGGCGGACGGCCAGATCAACGCGCGTTTCCTCTCGCTCGGCATCGGCAAGTCGGTCGTGATCGACCTGCCGCGCGACATCAAGGACGTGCTGGTCGCCGATCCCAAGATCGCCAATGCGGTGGTCCGCTCCGCACAGCGCGCCTATATCATCGGCGCCGCGGTCGGCCAGACCAATATCGTGTTCTTCGATTCCGCCGGGCAGCAGATTGCGGCCTACGACATCGCGGTGAAGCGCGACCTCAACGGCGTGCGGGCCGCACTGAAGCAGGTTCTGCCCAACTCAGACATCCAGATCGACGGCCTGGGCGACGGTATCGTCCTGTCCGGCACGGCCGCCAACCCTATGGAGGCGCAACAGGCCAACGAGCTCGCTGCGCGCCTGGCCGGCGGCGTCGACAAGGTGGTGAACTCGATCGTGGTGCGCGGCCGCGACCAAGTCATGCTCAAGGTGACCGTTGCCGAAGTCGCGCGTACGATCGTCAAGCAGCTCGGTATCGACCTCACCGCCAACCTCAACTACGGCACATCGGTGGTGAGCTTCAGCAACTCCAACCCGTTCACGGCGCTCGGCCGTAATCTGGTGGATGGCAACAATCTCACTGCGAGTTTCGGCGCGACGCCTTCGGTGCAGGCGACCCTGCGTGCGATGGAGAGCGCGGGCGTGATCAGGACGCTTGCCGAGCCGAACCTGACCGCGATCTCCGGAGAGTCCGCCACCTTCCTCGCCGGCGGCGAATTTCCGGTGCCGGCGGGTTATTCGTGCGATCCCGTCACGCGCGTCTGTACCACTCAGATCAGCTTCAAGAAGTTCGGCATCTCACTCAACTTTACGCCTGTGGTCCTGAGCGAAGGCAAGATCAGCTTGCGGGTGATGACCGAGGTCTCCGAACTGTCCAATGAGAATGCGATCACGCTGTCGCAGGCGGTGACCTCGAACACGGTCAACTCGCTGACGGTCCCCTCAATCAAGACACGCCGCGCAGAGACTTCGTTGGAAATTCCGTCCGGCGGCGCGATGGCGATGGCCGGCCTGATCCAGCAGCAGACCAAGCAAGCTGTCAACGGAATGCCGGGGCTGATGCAGCTCCCGATCCTCGGCACGCTGTTCCGCAGCCGCGACTTCGTCAACAATGCAACCGAGTTGGTCGTGATCGTGACGCCCTATGTGGTCCGCGCGGTGGCGCCGAAGGACCTGTCGCGGCCGGATGACGGCTTCGCCCCGCCTGCGGATCCGCAGGCGCAGCTGATCGGCAATATCAACCGGATCTACGGCGTGCCGGGCCGGACCGAACCGGCCAAGAACTACCGCGGCACCTACGGCTTCATTACCGACTGAGGCGGAACGGGGATTTCACGATGATCACGAGACCACCCCAGCTTCGCAAGCGCGCCATCAGCCTCGGTGGCGCGCTCATCGGCCTCGCGCTCGCGGTCGGGGGCTGCCAGCACGACGACGTCCTCACGGCGTCCATTCCCGACGACTACAAGCAGCGCCATCCGATCGCGGTCGAGGAGCAGAATCGCTCGATCGTCGTCTTCGTGGGTCATGCCCGCGGCGGATTAACCGCTGCCCAGCGCGCTGACGTGATGGGCGTGGCATCGGCGTGGTTGCAAGAAGGCACCGGCGCGATTCGCATCGACGTGCCTTCCAATACGCCCAATGCTCGCCCGGTCGCCGATACGATGCGTGAGATCCAGGCGATGCTGGCGGCGGCAGGCGTTCCGCCGCGCGGCGTCAGCGTTCACCCCTACCAGCCGCAAGACAAGCGCTTCCTCCCCCCGATCCGGCTCACCTATTCCAGGATTGCTGCAGTCGCCGGTCCCTGCGGCCTGTGGCCGGAAGACATCGGACCCTCGATGAAGAACAAGCGCTGGTTCGAGAACAAGGACTACTACAATTACGGCTGCGCTTATCAGCGCAACCTCGCGGCCATGGTCGACAATCCGTCGGATCTTGAGCAGCCGCGGCCCGAAACTCCGTCATACACGCCGCGGCGCATCACCGGGTTCGAGAAGTATCGCAAGGGAACGACGACGGCGACCACCTATCCCGAGGCCGACAGGGCCAAACTCAGCGACACCGGCAAATGATCAGTTACGCGCGCCAGACACACGAAGAGCAGCCGGCAGCAGCTCCTCCGCCGGTCGAGGAGCATATTGCGCCCGCGCCGCGCGTCTCGGTTCAGGCCTTCTGCGAAACCGTGGAGACGGCCGCCGCGGTGCAGTCGGCCGGCGAGGATCGCCGTCTCGGCAAGGCTCACCTGAAGATCCAGATGGGCGGCATGGCGGCCGCGATCGAAGCCTACCGCTCGGCTCCCACGCCGAACGTGATCGTGCTCGAGAGCGACGGTCGCAACGACCTGCTGGGCGGACTCGACCAGCTCGCCACCGTCTGCGATGCCGGCACCCGCGTGGTGGTGATCGGCCGCATCAACGACGTCACGCTCTATCGCGAGCTGGTGCGCCGCGGCGTCAGCGATTACGTGCTCGCGCCGGTCGGCGCGATCGACGTCGTACGCTCGATCTGCAACCTGTTCTCGGCCCCCGAAGCCAAGGCAGTCGGCCGCATCATCGCCGTGGTCGGAGCCAAGGGTGGCGTCGGGGCTTCGACCATCTCGCACAACGTCGCGTGGGCGATCGCGCGAGACCTCGCGATGGACGCCGTCGTCGCCGATCTCGACCTCGCCTTCGGCACGGCCGGGCTCGACTACAACCAGGATCCGCCGCAGGGTATCGCCGACGCCGTGTTCTCGCCTGACCGCGTCGACACCGCGTTCATCGACCGCCTGCTGTCGAAATGCACCGACCATCTCAGCCTGCTGGCGGCGCCTGCGACGCTCGACCGGGTCTATGATTTCGGCACTGACGCTTTCGATTCCGTATTCGACACGCTGCGCTCCACCATGCCCTGCATCGTGCTCGACGTTCCGCATCAATGGTCGGGCTGGACCAAGCGCGCCTTGATCGGGGCGGACGACATCCTGATCGTGGCCGCCCCGGACCTCGCCAATCTGCGCAATACCAAGAACCTGTTCGATCTATTGAAGGCCGCCCGCCCCAATGACCGGCCGCCGCTCTACTGCCTGAACCAGGTCGGCGTGCCGAAACGGCCCGAAATCGCCGCCGCGGAGTTCGCCAAGGCGATCGAGAGCCAACCGGTCGTCTCGATCCCGTTCGAGCCGCAGATCTTCGGCTCGGCGGCCAACAACGGCCAGATGATTGCGGAGATCTCCGCCAACCACAGGTCGATCGAGATGTTCCTGCAGATCGCCCAGCGCCTGACCGGCCGCAGCGAGACCAAGAAGCAAAAGTCGTCCCTGCTTTCACCTCTGATTGAGAAGTTGCGGGGAAGATAAGCCGCCGCATGGAGTTGTTAAGTGTTCGGTAAGCGTAGCGGAACAGACACCGACCTTCGGGCGCCCAAGCCCGGCGCCGTGTCGCTCGAGCCTGCCCCGGCTCAGGCGCCGACGGTGTCGCGCGCTCCGCCTCCGCCGGCCGTCGCCTCGCCGCCGCTTGCGCCCGCCAAGGCTCCGCCGCCTCCGACCATGGAGAGCCGGCGTTCGGACAATTATTACGAGGTCAAGGCGACCATCTTCGGCGCGCTGATCGAGGCCATCGACCTCGCCCAGCTCGCCAAGCTCGATTCGGAGTCCGCGCGCGAGGAAATCCGGGACATCGTCAACGAGATCATCGCGATCAAGAACATCGTGATGTCGATCGCCGAGCAGGAGGAGCTGCTCGACGATATCTGCAACGACGTCCTCGGTTACGGGCCGCTCGAGCCGCTGTTGTCGCGCGACGACATCGCCGACATCATGGTCAATGGCGCCAACACCGTCTACATCGAGGTCGGCGGCAAGATCCAGCGTACCGGCATCCGATTCCGCGATAACCAGCAGCTTCTCAATATCTGCCAGCGCATCGTCAGCCAGGTCGGCCGGCGCGTCGACGAATCCTCGCCGATCTGCGACGCGCGCCTCGCCGACGGCTCCCGCGTCAATGCCATCGTGCCGCCGCTGTCGATCGACGGCCCCGCGCTCACCATCCGCAAATTCAAGAAAGACAAGCTGACGCTGGATCAGCTCGTCAAGTTCGGCGCGATCACGCCGGAAGGCGCCGAGATCCTTCAGATCATCGGCCGCGTCCGCTGCAACGTGCTGATTTCCGGCGGTACCGGCTCGGGCAAGACGACCCTGCTCAACTGCCTCACCAACTACATCGAGCACGACGAGCGCGTCATCACCTGCGAGGACGCCGCCGAGCTCCAGCTGCAGCAGCCCCACGTGGTGCGGCTGGAAACCCGTCCGCCCAACATCGAGGGCGAGGGCCAGGTCACGATGCGCGAATTGGTGCGCAACTGCCTGCGTATGCGTCCCGAACGCATCATCGTGGGCGAGGTCCGCGGACCCGAAGCCTTCGACCTGCTGCAGGCCATGAACACCGGCCATGACGGCTCGATGGGCACGCTGCACGCCAACAACCCGCGCGAGGCGCTGTCGCGCTGCGAATCCATGATCACGATGGGCGGCTTTTCCCTTCCGTCGCGAACAATTCGCGAGATGATCTGCGCCTCGATCGATGTCATCATTCAGGCCGCGCGCCTGCGCGACGGCTCCCGCCGCATCACCCACATCACGGAGGTGATGGGCATGGAAGGCGACACCATCATCACCCAGGACATCTTCCTCTACGACATGGTCGGCGAGGACGCCAACGGCAAGATCATCGGCCGGCACCGCTCAACCGGCATCGGCCGTCCGAAGTTCTGGGAACGCGCCCGTTATTACGGCGAGGAGAAGCGCCTCGCCGCGGCGCTCGACGCGGCGGAAGTCGCGCCGAAGACGTGAGCAGATCGGCAGCGCCATGAACATGCAGGTCCTCGCCCTCGCCTTCCTCGCCACCGCAGCAGTCGGTGGCATCGCCTGGGTATTCCTCTATCCGGTGCTGTCTGGGGAGCGAAAGGCGGAAAGCCGCCGTGCCTCGGTCGCGCGCGCCGAAGCGCCCACGGCCCGGCAGGCCGAGAAAACCCAGCGCTCTCGCCGCGAGCAGGTCGAGTCCACGCTGAAGGACCTCGAGGCGCGGCGCGCCCAGGAGAAGAGCGCTCCGCTCAGCGTCCGCCTGTCGCAGGCCGGGCTCGACTGGACGCCGCAGAAGTTCTGGACCGTGTCCGCCGTGGTGGCCGGCGTTTTTTTCGCGGCCGCTATGTTCGCGGGCGGGGGCCTGATCGGCGCCGCCGGTCTTGCCTTTGCCGGCGGCTTCGGCCTGCCGCGCTGGGCACTCGGCTTCCTCAAGAAGCGTCGCGAAACCAAGTTCCTGGCTGCACTGCCCGACGCGGTCGACGTGATCGTCCGCGGCATCAAGGCAGGCCTGCCCTTGTTCGAATCGATCAAGGTCGTAGCCGCCGATTCGCCCGAGCCGCTGCGCAGCGAGTTTCTGGCCATCATCGAGACGCAGGCGATAGGCATGCCGCTGGGCGAGGCCTGCGCGCGGCTCTACGAGCGCATGCCGCTGCCGGAAGCCAATTTCTTCGGCATCGTGGTGTCGATCCAGCAGAAATCGGGCGGCAACCTCTCCGAAGCGCTCGGTAACCTGTCCAAGGTGCTGCGCGACCGCAAGAAGATGAAGGAAAAGATCCAGGCGATGTCGATGGAAGCCAAGGCCTCGGCCGGCATCATCGGCTCGCTGCCGCCGATCGTGATGTTCCTGGTCTATCTCACGACGCCGCAATACATCTCGGTGCTTTGGACTCATCCCACCGGCCAGCTGATGCTGGTCGGCTGCGTCGTCTGGATGTCGATCGGCATCCTGGTGATGAAGAAGATGATCAACTTCGATTTCTGACGGTGTCGCATGGTCGAATTCCTCGTCTCGAAACTGCACGACGTCCGTTTCATGACCATGCTGCTCGCGGCCATCGCCGCGAGCGCCACCGTCTATACGCTGGTGATGCCGTTGTTCGCCGGCGAGGGACTCTCCAAGCGCATGAAGGCGGTGGCGAACGAGCGTGAACGCATCCGGCAGCGCGAGCGTGAGCGTCTCAACAAGAGTGAGAAGGTTTCGCTGCGCCAGACGCCGAAGCAACTCGTCTCCAAGGTGGTCGAGGACTTCAACCTGACCAAATGGCTCGCGCAGGAGGCTGCGCGGGACAAGCTCATCATGGCAGGTTACCGCGGCCAGGCGCCCTACATCACCTTCCTGTTTGCCCGCATGGTCGCCCCGATCGTGTTCTTGATCGGCTCGGCCCTCTACGTGTTCGTGATCGGAAACATGCAACAGGCGATGCCGATCAAGATCGGCATCTGTATCGGCGCCGCCTATCTCGGCCTCCAGGCGCCGATGCTGTTCCTCAGGAATGCGATCTCCAAGCGCCAGCTCTCGATCAAGCGTGCGTTTCCCGACGCGCTCGATTTGCTCCTGATCTGCATCGAATCCGGCATGTCGGTCGAGATGGCATTCCGGAAAGTTGCGACCGAAATCGTGGGCCAGTCGATCGCGCTGTCGGAGGAGTTCACCCTGACCACGGCCGAGCTGTCCTACCTGCAGGATCGCAAGGTCGCCTATGAGAACCTGGCACGGCGCACCGGGCTCGAGGGCGTCAAGTCGGTGTGTCTGGCGCTGCAACAGGCGGAACGATACGGCACTCCGCTCGGCCATTCCCTGCGCGTCATGGCGCAGGAAAATCGCGACATGCGCATGAACGAGGCCGAGAAGAAGGCGGCCGCGCTGCCGCCGAAGCTCACGGTGCCGATGATCCTGTTTTTCCTGCCTGTGCTGTTCGTGGTCATTCTCGGACCCACCGCCATCAAGGTCACCGAGATGCAATGAGCCGGGCTGGACCGTACGGTCCGCCACCAAGGCCAGGAAGTCAGATGATCAGCCGGGCTCGCTCAGCGAAGCGACCGGCGTCCGCTTCGGCGCGCCGCGCGGGGCCTCGCTACGGCTCAGCATCTCCTTGAGATAGGCGACATTGGCCGCAGCCTGGTCCGGCGGCAGGTCCGCCTTGACGATGGTCTCCGCCTCCGCGAAGCGGCCCTGCAGGCCGACGACCAGGCCGAGATTCTGCCGGACCCGGGCGCTGGCACGCGGCGAGGCGTGCGCCTGCCGCAGCGCCTCTTCCGCCTTCGGCAGCTCTTTCGACAGCATGTAGGACAGGCCGAGGTTGGAGAGCACGCCGGGATCACCCGGTGCGATCTTGAGCGCGCTCGCGTAATAGGATCGCGCCTCCTCATGACGGCCCATCTGGTCGAGCGCGGTGCCCTGCACCGAGAGCAGGCGCCAGTCCGGATTGTCGGGCGAATGCGCCTTCGACAGCACGTCGAAGGCCTGCTGGAAATTGCCGTTGTCGGCGAGTGCGCGGCCGTACTGGGCAAGCAGCGCCTTGTTGCCGGGGTTGGCGATGGTCGCCTGCTCGAGCACGGCGGCGGCCTGGGCGCGCTGGCCGTTGGCGCGCAAGGCCTGTCCATAGGCGAGCGCGGCGTCGGCATCTTTGGGATTGGCGCGGTAGCGCTCGCCATAGGCTTCGACCGCACGCGCCGGATCGGTGGGCGCGCGATCGGTGGAGGCCGCGTCCGCCCGGGGGCCGACCGAGCCCGTCACCTCCGAGAGCTTCGACATCGCCGTGCAGCCGCCGAGGCTCATCGCCACCGTCGCGACCAGCGACGTCGAAGCAAGTAGCCGGGTAAGCCTGATCCGTTGACGCATGACGCTTTGACTCTCGAGCTGCTCGATCGAGCCGAACGTGTCAGCAGTAGAATGTTAACCCTAACGGCCGGTTAACAGCGCTCAGACGTGCTTCTCTCACGCCGGCGATGGTTGCGGCGCTTTGCCGCCGAGGCCGAGATCGAGGCCGAGCACCTGCACCTGCTGATCCAGCTCCAGCAGCAATTGCAGCCTCTGCCGCCCCCGCCGCTGAACGTCGACACCATCACAAGGCAGCCGCGGCACCTGACGCAGGAAGTCGTTACAATTGATCAGGCCTCTCCCGTAGAGCTCATCGAGCTCAGCGCGATCGATGCCGAGCACGTCAGCGGATTGCTCGATCAATCGGCCGAGCAACGTTTTCACCGCGGCGAGCGCGTCGCTGTCGAATCCCGGCCGGGATCTCGCGGCCTTACGCTCGAGCTCCGCCCAGGCATGGGCCGAGACCATGTAGGTGTAGAGCGCTATCGCCCAGTTCGGCTCCGCCTCATCGTAAAAGCTGCCACGCATGAACAGCCGGCGGACGATTGCCGTGACCTGGTCGCGTTTCAGTGTGCGGGGCGAGGCCGCCCCGATCGCCGACTGGACGGCCAGATCGCGGGAAAAATCCCGCCCCGCCGGCAGCCTGATGACGCCGCCCGGCAGGTTGGAATCGAGCGGCCTGAAGGCCGCATCGTTGCGGAGCCTCGTATAGCGGGTGATCGCGAAGCGGTGCTCGTTGCGGCCGGCATGGGACGCGGGGCCGAAATGAACGAGGTTGAAACCGGCATCGTCGCCGGCTTGCCCGGTCGAGGACGGACAGGAGAGCACGTAGATCGTGCGCCAGAACGCCTCACCGCTCTCGCTCGACGTCGCACGCGGATCGGGGATGGAATAGCGGGTCAGCCCCTCGACATGGCGATGACCGTGCAGAACCAGATCGACGTTGAGCGAGGTCGCGGCCTCGAGGAAGGTCGCGGGTGCGGCGAGATACATCAGCGGCTCGTCCGGCATGCCTAGAAAGCGCTTTCCTTCGCCGGTGGCCTGCGGCAATGGGTGATGGTGTAGGGCCAGCACACGCACCAGATTTTCCGCCGGCTCGGCGTAGTCGGCGCGCCCGGCCGAACCGATGCTTCCCGCGACCTCGGCGCTCAGCCGGGCGGAATCGGCGACCATCGCCTTGTAAGCGCTCTCGTCGATCTTGCCGCTCGCGAGCGCCTTCAAGTTGGCGCGATTGGAATCGAGCAGCACCAGGTCGAGGCCTGCCTGACGGTAATAGACATTCTTCGCGGTCCGCGGCAGGTGCAGGTAGTCGTAGGCGTCGTGACGGCCCGCACGCTGGATCGGCCGCTTGACGTCGTGATTGCCTGCCACGGCTTGGATGTCGGTGAACAGCCCTGTCTGCCGGAAGGATGCAATGACGGCGAGCGCCTCGTCGAGCGCGCGCGGCGTTGGGTCGTCCACCAGATCGCCCGTGATCAGCAGGATGCGATCGGGAACATTCGCGACAGCCGCCATCGCAAATCGCGGCCCTGAGCGTCTCGATGGCCGGAAGCAGCCGGCCCGACCCGTCCAGATGCAAGTCGGAAATCTGCGCAACAACGAACGATCTATCCATTTTGCGCCGCTCATCTGCATATGCTGCGTCGCCCAAACAATGATAAAAATGCTTCGACGAACAGATTCAGCCGTATCGACCCAACCTGGGCAGGCACCATGCCGCCGCGTGTCTGCGTTCGGGTTCATGCAGAACAAGCGACACAATCTAAAATGTTCGTCGATAATGTCACAACCGAAGCGCTAGTAAAGCCCTGCGGCCGTGGCGTTGCGAACGGCAGCCCTCGGCGTGAGATACGAGATTTGTCCGCGGACGGTTTCGTCGCGCCCGGTCGATGCTCGATGGCAAGCCGCTCGCGGATCTCGTCGAACGCATCGAACCGCATGCCTACCTTGCGGCGCGTAGCGGCTCGCTGAACGGTGACGGCAAAGCCGATTGCAGCGGCGGCCAAACTCTGCGAAGTCTCGTCCGTTCGCATGACTCGCCTGAACTGACGATCCGGACCCGCCAATGCCTTCTGTCTTCGAGACGTCATCCACCGCCACCCCGATCACCTTCGTCACCAAATCAAGCTGGGATCAGGTCGCCGAGACGCTGCCGCCGGCGCAACGCCAGTTCGCGCGTGCCAGCGCCTTCGCCGCCAAGCCGGGCAGCTATCTGGCGCTGCCCGCGACCGACGGCACCATTGCGCAGGTGCTGTTCGGGCTCGAGGAAGAGGATGCAAGATCGCGCGACCTGTTTCGGCCCGGCGCCCTGCCCGGCCTCTTGCCGCCCGGCACCTATCGGTTTGCCAATGCACCGCACGATGCGCGGCTGGCCGCGCTCGCCTTCGCACTGGGTTGCTACCGCTTTGCCCGCTACCGCAAGGCAGATCGCCCCGAGATCCGGTTGGTGCCGCCTGACAGTGTCGACGCGGCCGAGATCGAGCGGATTGCCGATGCGGCAATGCTCGCGCGCGACCTCATCAACACGCCGTCCAACGACATGGGCCCGGATGAGCTCGCCGCAGCCGCGCAAGCGCTCGCCGCCGAGTTCGGCGCGAGCTTTTCCTGCACCGTCGGCGAAGAGCTGGCGAAGAACTTTCCGCTGATCCACGCCGTCGGCATGGCCTCCAGCCGCGCGCCACGGCTGATCGACATCGTCTGGGGCGATCCTGATCATCCCAAGGTGACGCTGGTCGGCAAGGGCGTCTGTTTCGATACCGGCGGGCTCGACCTGAAGCCGTCGAGCGGCATGCTGATCATGAAGAAGGACATGGGCGGCGCCGCCAACGTGCTGGCGCTGGCGCGCATGGTGATGGATGCGAAGCTGAAGGTGCGGCTGCGCGTGCTGATTCCGGCGGTGGAGAACGCCGTCGCTGGCAATGCCTTCCGCCCGCTCGATATCTTCACCTCGCGCAAAGGGATCACCGTCGAGATCGGCAATACCGACGCCGAAGGCCGCCTCGTGCTCGCCGACGCGCTGGCGCTGGCCGATGAGGAGAAGCCCGATCTGCTGATCGACCTCGGCACGTTGACCGGCGCGGCCCGCGTCGCGCTGGGGCCGGATCTGCCGCCCTTCTACACCCATGATGAGACGCTGGCTGCCGACCTCGCGCGCTGCGCGATGAGGGAGAACGATCCGTTGTGGCGCATGCCGCTGTGGCCGCCTTACGATGCCTGGCTGGACTCCAAGACCGCCACCATCACCAATGCACCGTCGGGCGGTTTCGCCGGCTCGATCACCTGCGCGCTGTTCCTGCAACGCTTCGTCGAGCACGCCAAGAGCTGGCTCCATGTCGACATCTATGGCTGGACGCCGTCGGCGAAGCCGGCGCGGCCCGAGGGCGGCGAATGCCAGGCCGCACGCGCCATCTACGCATTGCTGAGCGAGCGCTATGCCTGATCCAGGACACGACCCGAGGCTGACGCCGGCGCGGGGCGACGTCGCCGCCAAATATCTCGAAGGCAAGATCGAGGCGGAGCGTTTCGTCACCGGCGAGGAGTTCGAGGTGGTCGAGCCAATCGCCTCCGTGCGCGAGCAGCCGTCCTCGAACGCGACGTTGATGACCGAAGCGCTGCGCGGCGAACGCGTCACCATCTACGACCGCAACGGCGAGGGTTGGGCCTGGGGCCAGCTCAGTAGCGATGGCTATGTCGGCTGGCTCCCGGATGCGGCGCTCGCAAAGCCGTCGGCCGCCGCAACGCACTTGGTCGGCGCACTGCGGACGTTTGCGTTCCCCGGCCCCTCGATCAAGCTGCCGCCTGCCGACACGCTCGTGATGGGATCGAAGCTCGCCGTGGCGCGCGAGGACGGCAGCTTCGCCGTGACGCACGATGGCCAATATCTGCCGAAATCGCATCTGGTCCTGATCGATCATCGCGAGCCGGATTTCGTCGCGATCGCCGAGCGCTTTGTCGGTACGCCCTATCTCTGGGGTGGCAAGAGCAGCTTTGGCATCGATTGTTCCGGCCTCGTCCAGGTCTCGCTGACATCAGCCGGGATCGGCTGCCCACGCGACAGCGACATGCAGCTCGCCGGCCTCGGCCGCGCGCTGGAGCCGTATGAGCGGAACAGCTTGCAGCGCGGCGATCTGATCTTCTGGAAAGGTCATGTCGCCATCGTGCGCGACGCCACCACCATGGTTCACGCCAATGCGCATCACATGGCAACGGTGATCGAGCCCATCGAGCCGGCGATCGCGCGGATCAAGGCGGCTGGCAGCGAGGTCGTCGCGATCAAGCGGCTCTGACGGAGCGCTACGTCGCCGCCGCCCCGTTCCCGGCCGTCTCCAGCCGGAACGCGGCCGCGAACAGCGCTCGGGTATAATCCGTCTTCGGATTCCTGAACAATTCGGCCGCCTGCCCCTCCTCGACCACCTTGCCGCCGCGCATCACGATGAGGTGGCTGGCGAGCGAGGCGACGACACGCAAATCGTGCGAAATGAACATGTAGGTGAGCTCGCGCTTGCGCTGGAGCTCGCGCAACAGATCGACCATCTGCGCCTGGAACAGCATGTCGAGCGCGCTGGTCGGCTCGTCCAGCACGACGAAATCAGGCTCCAGCACGATCGCGCGCGCGATCGAGATGCGCTGACGCTGGCCGCCGGAGAATTCGTGCGGATAGCGGAAGCGCGTCTCCGGATTGAGTCCGACATCCTCGAGTGCCTTGACCACGCGCGCCTCGCGTTCCTCGCGCGAGAGCGCCGGCTGATGCACGGACAGGCCCTCGGCGATGATGTCGGCGACCGACATGCGCGGTGAGAGCGAGCCGAACGGATCCTGAAACACGATCTGCATGTCGCGCCGGAAGGGACGCATCTCCTTGAAGCGCAGGCCCTGGATGTCGTTCCCTAAGAACACGATGCGTCCGTTCGAGGAGATCAGCCGCAGCAGCGCCAGCCCCAGCGTGGTCTTGCCCGAGCCGGATTCGCCGACCACGCCGAGCGTCTCGCCCTTGCGTACGGCGACACTGACCCCATCGACCGCCTTGATGTGACCGACCGTCTTGCGCATCAGGCCGCGCTTGATCGGGAACCAGACTTTTAGGTCATTGGCCGACATCACCACCGGCGCATTCGGCTGCGGCGGCGCCGGATCGGGCTTGGGCTCCGCCGCGAGCAGGTCGCGTGTATAGGGATGTTTCGGGGTCTTGAAGACCTGCTCGACCGGACCCTGCTCGACGATCACGCCGCCCTTCATGACACAGACGGTGTCGGCAATGCGGCGCACAATGCCGAGATCGTGGGTGATGAACAGCAGGCTCATGCCGAGCCGCGCGCGGATCTCGGCGAGCAGCGCCAGGATCTGCGCCTGCACGGTGACGTCGAGCGCCGTGGTCGGCTCGTCCGCGATCAGTAGGTCCGGCTCGTTGGCGAGCGCCATCGCGATCATCACACGCTGGCGCTGGCCGCCGGAGAGCTGGTGCGGATAGCTGTTCAGCCGCGTCTCTGGATCGGGGATGCCGACCTGGGTCAAGAGCTCCAGCGTCCGCTTGCGCGCCTGCGCATTGCTGGTCGGATTGTGCAGCTGGATGATCTCGCCGATCTGCGCCTCGATCGTGTGCAGCGGATTGAGCGAGGTCATCGGCTCCTGGAAGATGATGGAGATGTCGCTGCCCCTGATCTCCCGCATCTGCTGCTCGGACTGGTCGATCAACTCCTGGCCCTTGAAGCGGATGCTGCCGGAGGGATGGGAGGCATTCGGATACGGCAGCAGCTTCAGGATCGAGAGTGCGCTGACCGACTTGCCGGAGCCGGATTCGCCAACCAGCGCCACGCATTCGCCGCGCTTGATCTGGAACGAGACCTTGTCGACCGCAAGCGTGGTGGCGCCGCCCTGGCGAAAGGCCACCGAGAGGTCGCGAACGGCGAGCAGGGGCTGGTTGATCGCATCCATGGCCTTACCTGAACGTCTTGCGCGGGTCGAAGGCATCGCGCACGGCTTCACCGATGAAGATCAACAGCGAGAGCATGATCGCGACCGAGAAGAAGCCGGAGAAGCCGAGCCACGGTGCCTGCACATTGGCCTTGGCCTGCGAGAGCAATTCGCCGAGCGAGGGCGATCCCGGTGGCAGGCCGAAGCCGAGGAAATCGAGCGCCGTCAGCGTCATCACCGAGCTCGAAACGATGAACGGCAGGAACGTCATGGTCGCGACCATCGCGTTAGGCAGCAGGTGGCGGAACATGATCAGAGGATTGGAGACGCCGAGCGCACGTGCCGCCTGGACGTATTCGAAATTGCGCCCGCGCAGGAATTCGGCCCGCACGAGGCCAACCAGCGAGACCCAGGAGAACAGCAGCAAGATGCCGAGTAGCACGAAGAAACCGGGCACCAGCACCGAGGACAGGATCAGGAGAAGATACAGCGATGGAATCGCGGTCCAGATCTCGATGAAACGCTGGAAGATCAGATCGACCCAACCGCCGAAATAGCCCTGCACCGCACCCGCCGCGATGCCGATGACCGACGAAACGATGGTGAGGCAAAGGCCGAACAGCACCGAGATGCGGAAGCCGTAGATCAGCCGCGCCACCACGTCGCGGCCCTGATCGTCGGTGCCGAGCCAATTGTATTCGAGATCGCGGCAGCTCTTCAGTCCCTTTTTCTCCACCACCGGCTTGCACTGCTTCTCCGTCAGCATCCAGGTCGGCGGCGACGGCGCCGGTGTCGGCAGATCGAGATTGTGAGTGTCATAGGAGTAACGGATCAGCGGCCAGACGACGCTGCCGCCCTTGTCCTTGATCAGCTTCTGCAAGTACGGGTCGCGGTAATCGGCCGCGGTCTCGAAATCGCCGCCGAACGTCGTCTCCGAATAGGTCACGAAGGCCGGCCAATATAGCCGACCGTCGAACTTGATCAGGAAGGGCCGATCGTTCGCGATCAGCTCGGCGAACAGCGAGATCACGAACAGGCCGATGAAGATCCAGAAGGACCAGTAGCCGCGGTGGTTCGCCTTGAAGTTCTGCCACCGCCGCCGGTTAAGCGGCGATGGAGCGAACGGCTTGCGCGTGATCGGAACGGCATCGCCGAGCGGCGACTTCGCTGTGGTCTCGATCGGCGTCGGCGCGGTGATCGTCATCAGACCTCCCGCGCTTCGAAATCGATCCGGGGGTCGATCCACATATAGGTCAAGTCAGAGATCAGGTTGATCACGAGGCCTACCAGCGAGAAGATGTAGAGCGTGCCGAACACCACGGGATAGTCGCGATTGAGCACGCTCTCGAAGCTGAGCAGTCCGAGCCCGTCCAGCGAGAAGATGGTCTCGATCAGCAGCGAGCCGGAAAAGAAGGCGTGGATGAAAGTGCCGGGGAAGCCGGCGATCACGATCAGCATCGCGTTGCGGAAGACGTGGCCATAGAGCACCCGGTTCTCGCTGCAGCCCTTGGCGCGGGCGGTCATGACGTATTGCTTGCGGATCTCATCCAGGAACGAGTTCTTGGTCAGGAACGTCATGGTGGTGAAGGCACCTAGCCCCATGGCGATCAGCGGCAACGTCAGATGCCAGAAATAATCGATGATCTTCCAGTACCAGGGAAATTGCGACCAGCCATCCGAGGTTAGTCCGCGCAGCGGGAACCAGTTGAAGAAGGAGCCGCCGGCAAACAGGATGATCAGCAGGATCGCGAACAGGAAGCCGGGAATGGCATAGCCGAGCACGAGCACCGTCGAGGTCCAGGTGTCGAACCGCGCACCGTCATTCACGGCCTTGCGAATGCCGAGCGGGATCGAGATCAGGTAGGTCAGGAGCGTCAGCCAGAGGCCAAGCGAGATCGAGACCGGCAGCTTTTCCTTGATCAGCTGGAGCACGCTGACGTCGCGAAAATAGCTCTTGCCGAAATCGAAGCGAGCGAAATTCCACACCATCAGCAGGAAACGTTCCGGCGCCGGCTTGTCGAAGCCGAACTGCACTTCCAGCTTCTTGATGAAATCAGGATCGAGGCCCTGTGCGCCGCGATATTTAGAATTGACGGAATCGCCGCCGGCACCGACCTGTCCCGGCGCGCGCTGCGCAAAATCGCTGCCGCCGGAAATACGCGAGGTCCCGCCGGTGTCGGCGCCCGAGAGTTGCGCGATCACGCGCTCAACCGGGCCGCCCGGCGCGAATTGCACCACGACGAAGGACACGAAGAGGATCCCAAGCAGGGTCGGAATCATTAGCAGGAGGCGGCGGGCGATATAGGCGCTCATGGCTATTTTGCCTGCTCGAGCTTGGCCGCCTTGGCGGGCTCATACCACCAGATGTCGGGCGCGCCGACGCCGTTGGCATAACGCGGCAACCTCGGTGGATGGCCGAACTGGTCCCAATAGGCCAGCCGGTGCGTCTTGTTGTACCATTGCGGCACCCAATAGCGACCGGCGCGGAACAGGCGATCGAAGGCGCGGCAGGCGACGGTCAGCTCTTCGCGGCTGTCGGCCGCCATGATCTTCTCGATCATGGCGTCGATCGCCGGGCTGGCGACGCCAGCCAGATTGTACGAGCCCTTGGTGTTTGCGACCTGCGAGGAGAAGAACGCGCGCATGGCATCGCCTGGCGTCGCCGACATGCTGAAGCGCTGGATGGTCATGTCGAAATCGAAATCTTCCTGCCGGGCCTTATGCTGCACGGCATCGACAAGGCGCACGCTCGCTTCGATGCCAAGCGTCGCGAGATTCTTGATGTAAGGCGCGTGGTGCGGCTGGAACGAGGGCTCATCCAGCAGGAACTCGATCTTGAACAATTCGCCGTTCGGCAGCACCCGCTTGCCGTCCTTGATGGGCACGCCGGCCTCGGTCAGCAATTGCTGCGCCTTGCGGAGCAGGCTGCGGTCCTGTCCGGAGCCGTCGGAGGCCGGCGGCGTAAACGGCGCCGCGAACACCTCGTCAGGAACCTGGCCGCGAAACGGCTCCAGCAGCTTCAGCTCTTCCGGCGAAGGCGGCGCATTGCCAGCCATCAGGTCCGAGTTCTGGAACGGCGACACCGTGCGGGCATAGGCGCCGTACATGATCGTCTTGTTGGTCCATTCGAAATCGAAAGCGTTGATCAGGGCCTCGCGCACGCGGGGGTCTTTGAATTTGTCGCGCCGCGTATTGATGAACCAGCCTTGCGCGCCGGAGGGCGTATCGTCGGGCACGACCTCCATCTTGACTCGGCCTTCCTTCACGGCCGGGAAGTCATAGCGCGTCGCCCAGATGCGCGAAGTGAACTCCTCGCGATAAAGATAGCTCTTGCCGGTAAAGCCCTCGAAGGCGACGTCACGATCGCGGTAGAATTCATAGCGGACGACATCGAAATTGTAGCTGCCGCGGCAGGGCGGCAGATCCGCGGCCCACCAGTCCTTGACGCGCTCGAACTCGATGTAGCGATTGACCTCGAACCTGCCGACCCTGTACGGGCCCGAGCCGAGCGGAATCTCCAGCGACGATTCATCGAACGGGCGGGAGGCGTAGTACGCCTTGGAGAAGATCGGCAGGCTGGCGACATAGAGCGGCACGTCGCGTGCACGCCCCTTGGCGAAGGTGACGACGAGCGTCGCATCGTCGAGGGCTTCGGCACTGACCATGTCGCGCATCTGCACGGTGATCAGCGGATGCCCCTTGGTCTTCAGAGTCGTCAGCGAATAGGCTGCATCGTGGGCAGTGAGCCTGGTCCCGTCGTGGAATTTCGCCTCGGGTCGCATCGCGAAGCGGTAGACCAGCTTGTCCGGCGATATCTGCACGGATTTGGCCGCCAACCCGTACATTGCGTCGGGCTCGTCAGCTGCGCGGATCATCAGCGGCGAGAACGTCATACCCATACCTTGTGCGCCGTCGCCTTTCAGGATGAAGGCGTTGAGCGAGTTGAAGGTCTGGTAGGACTGATTGTAGGCCCGCACCGACGGGATCAGCGAGAACGTGCCGCCTTTCGGCGCGTCGACATTGACGTAATCGAAATGACGGAAGTCGGCGGGATATTTGAGATCGCCGAATGCCGACATGCCGTGCGCCTCGGTCGCCGCTTCCGATGCTCGCGCGCTGCGCAGCAGCGGCGCGCCGACGGACGCCCCGAGGGCGCCGCCAACACCCAGGACCAGCACATGGCGGCGTGACATCTGCGTCATGCGGGGATTGTCCTTCACGATTTCTTTGCGATCCGTGCCGCCTTGTCTGCGTCGTACCACCAGATGAACGGGAAGCCGGACAGACCATACCTGGGCAATTCCGCCGGCCGGCCGAAGCGATCCCAGCGCGCGGTGCGCACCTTGTTGTAGGTCCATTGCGGCACGACGTAGTGATTCCACAGCAGCACGCGGTCGAGGGCCTTGGTGGCCGCGACGAGATCGTCGCGATCAGTGGCGTAGATCACCCGCTCGATCAGCTTGTCGATGGCCGGATTCTTGATGCCGGCGATGTTGCGCGACCCGGCGATGTCGGCCGATTTGGAGGACCAGAACTCGCGCTGCTCGTTGCCCGGCGATTGCGACTCGCCCCAGGAGTTCGTCACGATGTCGAAGTCCCACTCGCGCGTCCTGTTCTCATACTGGGTCGGATCGACCGTCCGAACGCTCACCGCAATGCCGAGCCGCTCCAGCGACGGCTTGTAGAACAGCGTAATTCGTTCGAAGCTGGGATCCGAGTTGAGCAATTCCAGCGAGAACTGCGCACCGGTCTTGACGTCGACCAGCTTGCGATCTCGCACCTCGTAGCCGGCTTCCTTGAACAGGCGCAGCGCCTCACGCAAATTGTCGCGCACCGCCTCCGGACTACCCCCGACCGGATTGGTGTAGGGCGTCGTGAAGACCTCGGGCGGTACCTGGGCGCGGACGGTCTCGAGAATTTCGAGCTCCTTACCCTGCGGCAATCCCGTTGCCATCAGCTCCTCGATGCCGTCGAAATAGCTGCTGATGCGCTTGTACTGACCGTAGAAGATCTGCTTGTTCATCTCCTCGAAGTCGAACGCGTAGTTGAGCGCACGACGCACGCGCGGATCGCTGAACTTGGCGCGGCGCAGGTTCGGCACGAAGGCCTGCATCACGCCCGAGCTGCGGTTGACGAATTCCTCGAGGATCACCCGCTTTTCGGTCACGGCCGGGAAATCATAGGCGGTCGCCCAACTCTTCGCGCTGTTCTCGGTGCGCCAATCGACCTGGTCGGCCTTGAAGGCCTCGATCGCAACGGTGCCGTCGCGAAAATATTCGTAGCGCAGCTCATCGAAATTATTGCGGCCCACATTGATGGGAAGATCGCGGCCCCAATAGTCCTTGACGCGCTCCAGCGCGATCGAGCGTCCTGCGACGAATTCCTTGACCTTGTAGGGGCCCGAGCCGAGCGGCACTTCCAGCGTGGTGGTGGCGATATCGCGCTTGCGGCCCTGCGCGTCCGTCCCCTCCCACCAATGTTTCGGAAGGACGATCAGCTGTCCCACGATCAGCGGCAGCTCGCGGTTGCCGGGTGCGTCGAACACGAACTTCACGTCACGCTCGCCGACCTTCTCGGCCTTCACCACATGGCTGTAATAGGCCGAGTACATCGGATGGTTCTTCTTGAAGGAATCGAGCGAGAAGATCACGTCCTCCGGCGTAACAGGCTTGCCGTCATGCCATTTCGCCTGCGGGCGCAGGCGATAGGTGACGAAGGAAAAATCATCGGGATGGCTGACCGCTTCGGCCAGCGCGCCGTATTCGGTCGAGACCTCGTCGAGCGACTGCGTCAGGAGCGTTTCATAGATGAACGCGACGGCACCGGCGACCTGGCCCTTCACACCGGAGACGACGATGTTGAAATTGTCGAACGTGCCGACGGCGATCTGGCGCGCGACACCGCCTTTGGGGGCGTCCGGATTGACGTAGTCGAAGCGCTTGAAGTCGGCGGGGTACTTGACCTTTCCGAACAGCGACAGCGCGTGGCGCCAAGGCAACCCGCCGGAAGGCAGCTCAGTTGCTGATTGCGCATGCGCCACGCCGACGGGAACGCCCGCGACGGAGCCAAGGGCTGGAAGCGCTGCGGCTGCAGTGCCGGTGAGCAGGAGATCGCGTCGGGTAATGGCCAAATCAACATCCCTGTCTTGAAGGAGGCTACTCCTTTAAGTTCCCAATATAGGCGAGGTTTCGACCGAATATGTTGCTTTTTCCTCATCTTGGAAGCCCGGCCGGCCTATCGGATGCGGCCAAACGCCCCGATAACGTCGCCGCGAGGCCCGGATAAGGAAACGGCCAGACTTTTCAGCCTGGCCGTATTCGAGCGCCGGTTCTCGGGACCTTATTTTGACGCCGTCGGCAGCGGCTGAGGTTTCTCCGACTGCGAATTCAGATAGGCGATGATATCGGCACGCTCGGAATCCTTGGCAACACCGGCAAAGCCCATCGCGGTGCCCGGAATGAAGCCCTTCGGATTGGCGAGGAACTTGTTGAGGTCGTCGAAGCTCCAGTTGCCACCCTTGGCCTTTATGGCGGCCGAGAAGTTGAAGCCACCACGGCCTTGGCCCTTGGGCTCGCCAACGACGCCATAGAGGTTCGGACCGACTCGGTTCGGGCCGCCCTTCTCGAAGGTGTGGCAGGCGCCACACTTCTTGGCGGCCGCGGAGCCCTTCTCGACGGAGGCGGTTTGGAGCAGCTTTTCGATCGGTTCGGACGATGCGGCGGCAGCGGCGCCCTCCTTGCCGGAGGCGGCATCTTGCTTGACCGCGATCTCGAAGCCCGGCTTTTCCGGCATCTTGGGGGAGAACAGCGCGCTCGCGGTGAAGCTCGTCACCAGCAGGAAGAGACAGGTGCCGAACACGGCGCCGAGAATCTTGTTGAGTTCGAAAGAGTCCATTTCCGGCCAGGCCCCACCGCAAGAAGGAAACAGCGGCCCGGATGGCCGCAGGACGAGCCTCGGAGAATCAAACGTTCCTTATTGTTTCCCCGAGTTTTGCCATTGAGATATCGGTTTGCCCGGGGTCTGGCAACCCGTATAAGCGACCCGGCTTCAGGCCCGTCCCATCCCATGTCCCGGTGCGGAAAACGCTCCGTTTTCAGGCTCTTGACCTCAGACCTTTGAACCCGATGATCGATCCCCGCATCCTGGTGCTGATCCCGGCTCGCATGGCCGCCACCCGCCTGCCCGGCAAGCCGCTCGCCGATATCGCGGGATTGCCGATGATCGTGCATGTGCTGCGCCGTGCCGAGGCCGCCGCAATCGGCAGGGTCGCGGTGGCCACCGACACCGACGAGATCGCCTCGGTCGTGACCGCCCATGGCGGCGAGGCCGTGATGACCCGCGGCGACCACCCCTCCGGCTCCGACCGCATCCACGAGGCCATGCAGAAGCTCGATCCCGAGGGCAAGGCCGAGATCGTGGTCAATGTCCAGGGGGATTTCCCGACCATCACGATCGACAACATCCGCGAGGTGCTGCCGCCGCTGCAAGACCCGGCCGTGGACATCGCGACGCTGGCCTCGCGGATCCACACCGAGGAAGAGGATGTCGCCCCAAGCGTGGTGAAGGCGATCGGAACCTCGGTTGGCGGCAGGCGGATGCGCGCACTTTATTTCACCCGCGCGACCGCCCCGACCGGCGACGGACCGCGTTACCACCATATCGGCCTCTATGCCTTTCGCCGCGCCGCGCTGGAGCGCTACGTCTCTCTTCCGCCGTCTCCGCTGGAATTGCAGGAGAAGCTCGAGCAGCTCCGGGCGCTTGAGGCCGGAATGCGCATCGATTTCACCATCGTCGACACCGTGCCCCGCGGGGTCGATACGCCGGCGGACCTCGAGACCGCGCGCAGCATCCTTTCCAAATCCTGAGCCGCTGCTACAAGGCCGAGCATGAGCAAGATGAAGATCGCATTCCAGGGCGAGCCTGGCGCCAATTCCCACATCGCCATCGTCGAGGCCTATCCCGACGCCGAACCGATGCCCTGCGCCACATTCGAAGACGCGCTGTCGGCGATCTCGTCGGGCGAGGCCGATCTCGGCATGATCCCGATCGAGAATTCGGTCGCCGGCCGCGTCGCCGACATCCATCACCTCCTGCCGGCGTCCGGCCTCTTCATCGTCGGCGAATGGTTCCTGCCGGTCCGGCATCAGCTGATGGCCGTGAAGGGCACCAAGCTCGAAGACATCAAGAGCATCGAGAGCCATGTGCATGCGCTCGGCCAGTGCCGGCGCATCATCCGCAAGCTCGGCATCAAGCCGATCGTGCATGCCGATACCGCCGGCAGCGCCCGCGACATCTCGGAGCGCAAGGACAAGACGGTGGCCGCGATCGCCTCGCGGCTTGCTGCAAAGATCTACGGTCTCGACATCCTCGCCGAGGACATCGAGGACGAGGCCCACAACACCACGCGCTTCGTGGTGCTGGCGCGCGAGCCGAAATGGGCGCCCCAAGGCACCGGGCCGCTCGTCACCACTTTTGTGTTCCGGGTGCGCAATTTGCCGGCCGCGCTCTACAAGGCGCTCGGCGGCTTCGCCACCAACGGCGTCAACATGACCAAGCTCGAGAGCTACATGGTCGACGGCAATTTCTTCGCCACGCAGTTCTATGCCGACGTCGACGGCCATCCCGATGACAAGGGCCTCGCCTTCGCCATCGAGGAGCTGAAATTCTTCTCGCGCGAATTCCGCATCGTCGGCGTATATCCGGGCCATCCGTTCCGCGCCACGTTCAGCGAAGTGCAGGATTGATCCCTCACCCTACCCTGGAGGAGTCCGGGACGAGCGCAGCTCGCCCGTGGGTCGCTACGTATGGAGCGCAGCGCAATGCGTAGCGGGGCGGGGTGACGGTCTCTCCACGTCGAATACTGCCCGAGTGGAGAGATCACCCCACCCCGCTCGCGCTGCACGCGATCGACCCTCCCCCTCCAGGGCAGGGTAAGCTACCCCGCCGCTCTGAGCCCGAACGCCTCCGCCAATAGCGAATACGACTTCTTTCGCGCCTCATGGTCATACACCGCCGTGATCACCATCAGCTCGTCCGGCTTGCTCGCGTAGATCAGCGGCTGCAGCTTCTTCTGCACCGTCGCGGGACTGCCGACGAACAGGCGCGAGCGGTTGCGCAGGATCGAGGTGCGCTCGGCGTCCGTATACGGATAGGCCATCGCCTCCTCGACGCTCGGCAGCGGCAGATATTGACCGCGGTCGCGGCGAAGGCGGTTGAGGTCGAAGGACGAGGCGAGCCTTTCGGCCTCCTCGTCGGTATCGGCCGCGATAACGGCGACCGCGAGAATGGCATGTGGGCTCGCACGCCAGACCGAGGGCTGAAAGCGATTGCGGTAATGCACCATCGCATCGATCGCGTCATGGGACGCGAAATGATGGGCGAAGGCGAAGCCCATGCCGACCTGGGCGGCCAATTCCGAGGAATAATCGCTGGAGCCGAGCAGCCAGATAGGTGGCAGTCTGGTGTCGTCGGGCATTGCGACGACGTTGTTGTAGGGGTGCCCCGCGGGGAATTCGCGGGTCTCCCACAGGATCAACTCGTGCAGCCGCTCCAGAAAATCGTCGCCCTCGCGGCGGTCGAGCCGGCTCCTGAGCGCGTAAGCCGTCGCACCATCGGTGCCCGGCGCACGGCCGAGACCGAGATCGATCCGGCCCGGAAATAGCGCCTCCAGCATCTTGAAGCGCTCAGCGACGACCAGCGGCGCATGGTTGGGCAGCATCACCCCGCCGGAACCGACGCGGAGGTGCTTCGTCACCGCCGCGATCTGGCCGATCATCAGGTCGGGCGCGGGGCTCGCGACGGAGGCGAGATTGTGATGCTCGGCGAGCCAGTAGCGGACATAGCCGAGGCCATCGACGTGACGCGCCAAATCGATGCTGTTGCGCAGCGCCGCGGCCGGCTTGGTGCCTGTTGTGACGACGGAGAGGTCGAGGACGGAGAGCGGGATCATGACGGCTTAACCTAATGGAGGCGGTCGCGGCGGCAATGGGCAGGCTGCGCAGGCCTGACGTGTACGGACGGGCGGGCACGCCAGCGGCTGGAGTTGGGACAACCGCCGCTACTTTGCAGACGATTCTGATCTGCCCACTAGGAGAATCGTTCACAAAAGATGGCCGACGAGAGATAATATCTGAAAATTCAACAACTTATGTCATTCAGCACGCTTCCCACTCAAAACATGATTCGCAAGAAAGACCCCGTAAACTGCACCTGAATGGGCAACTTCCCATGCATGATGGGCTGTCGATCAAGGGGTCTTTGCCGTATTTTAGCTCTCCGAGGCTAGACCGATCGCCGGCCTGACATTGGAGTGAGTGGCGCCATGACTGACCTGACGACGCCTGCGACAGCCGACCGGCAGGGCAGGCACCTGAAGCGGCCCGCGATCTCCTTCGAGTTCTTTCCGCCGAAGACGGAAGAGATGGAGCGCAATCTCTGGGAGACCATCAACCGGCTGGCCCCGCTCGAGCCGAAATTCGTCTCGGTGACCTATGGCGCCGGCGGCTCGACCCGCGAGCGCACCCATTCGACCATCACGCGCATCCTGAAGGAAACCGCGCTGCTGCCCGCGGCGCATCTGACCTGCGTCGGCGCCTCGCGCGGCGAGATCGACGAGATCGTCGACCGCTATCACGAGGTCGGCGTCCGCCACATCGTGGCCTTGCGCGGCGATCCCGTCGGCGGCATCGGCACGCCCTATTCGAGCCATCCCGAGGGTTATCAGAGCTCGGCCGAGCTCGTCGCCGGCATCAAGAAGCGGCACGGCGACATCGAGGTCTCAGTCTCTGCCTATCCCGAGAAGCACCCCGAAGCGCGCGACTTCGATGCCGATATCGACACGCTCAAGGCCAAGGTCGACGCCGGCGCGACGCGCGCGATCACGCAGGTGTTCTTCGACAACGATCTCTACTTCCGCTATCTCGACCGCGTGCGTGCGCGCGGCATCGACATCCCCGTAGTGCCGGGCATCATGCCCATGCACAATTTCAAGCAGGCGCGCAATTTCGTGACCCGTGCTGGCACCACGGTGCCCGACTGGTTCGCGGCGAAGTTCGAGGGCCTCGATGACGATGCCGAGACGCGCAAGCTGGTGGCCGCGACCGTTGCGGCCGGCCAGGTGCAGAAGCTCGCCAAGCACGGCGTCGACACCTTCCATTTCTACACCATGAACCGCGCCGATCTCGTGTTCGCGATCAGCCATTTGCTCGGCATTCGCGCCAAGAGCGCGCAGAAGGCGGCGTAAGAGAAAATGACCGTGACCACTTCGCCCAAGCGAACCGCCCTCCTCGCTGCCGCGCGCGAGCGCATCCTCGTGCTCGACGGCGCCATGGGCACGATGATCCAGAACCTCCAGCTCGATGAAGCCGCCTTCCGCGGCGAGCGCTTCAAGAACTTCCATCGCGACCTGCGCGGCAACAACGATTTGTTGATCCTGACGCAGCCGCAGGCGATCGAGGACATCCACGCCGCCTATTTGCGCGCCGGCGCCGACATCGTCGCGACCAACACGTTCTCGACGACCTCGATCGCGCAGGCCGATTACGACCTCACCGACATCGTCTACGAGATGGCGCGTGAAGGCGCCCGCCTCGCCGGTAACGCCGCAAGGCGCGTCGAAGCCGAGGACGGCAAGCCGCGCTTCGTCGCCGGCGCCATCGGCCCCACCAACCGCACAGCCTCGATCTCGCCCGACGTTTCCAATCCCGGTTACCGCGCCGTCACCTTCGATGACTTACGAAAGTCCTATGGCGAGCAGATCCGCGGCCTGATCGACGGCGGCGTCGACCTCCTGCTGGTCGAGACCATCTTCGACACGCTCAACGCCAAGGCGGCGCTCTATGCGATCGCCGAGATCACCGAAGAGCTCGGCATCGACGTGCCTGTGATGGTGTCGGGCACCATCACCGACAAATCCGGCCGCCTGCTGTCGGGCCAGATGCCGGAAGCGTTCTGGAATTCGGTGCGGCACGCCAAGCCCGTCACCATCGGCTTCAACTGCGCGCTCGGCGCCGAAGACCTGCGCGCGCATATCGCCGATATCGGCCGCGTTGCCGACACGCTGGTCTGCGCCTATCCGAACGCCGGCCTGCCGAACGAGTTCGGCCAATATGACGAGACGCCCGAATACATGGCGCGGCTGATCGGCGAGTTCGCGCGCGATGGCCTCGTCAACATCGTCGGCGGTTGCTGCGGTACCACGCCGGATCATATCGCGGCGATCGCGGCCGCGATCGCTCCGCACAAGCCGCGCATCGTGCCGAAGATCACCCCGCGCCTGCGGCTCTCCGGCCTCGAGCCGTTCGTGCTGACCGAGGCGATTCCCTTCGTCAATGTCGGCGAGCGCACCAACGTCACGGGCTCGGCCCGCTTCCGCAAGCTGATCACATCAGGCGATTACACCGCCGCGCTCCAGGTCGCGCGCGACCAGGTCGAGAACGGCGCCCAGATCATCGACGTCAACATGGACGAGGGCCTGCTCGATTCCGAAGCGGCCATGGTGACGTTCCTCAATCTCCTCGCCGCCGAGCCCGACATCGCGCGCGTGCCTGTCATGGTCGATTCCTCGAAATTCTCGGTGATCGAGGCCGGCCTGAAATGCGTGCAGGGCAAGCCGGTCGTCAACTCGATCTCGATGAAGGAAGGCGAAGAGAAGTTCATCCTTGAGGCCAAGATCGCCCGCCGCCACGGCGCGGCCGTTGTCGTGATGGCATTCGACGAAGTCGGCCAGGCCGACACGTTCGCGCGCAAGACCGAGATCTGCAAGCGCGCCTACGACATCCTGGTGAACAAGGTCGGCTTTCCGCCGGAAGACATCATCTTCGATCCGAATATTTTCGCGATCGCGACCGGCATCGAGGAGCACAACAATTACGGCGTCGACTTCATCGAGGCGACGCGCTGGATCCGCCAGAACCTGCCGGGCGCGCATGTCTCGGGCGGCGTCTCCAATCTGTCGTTCTCGTTCCGCGGCAACGAGCCGGTGCGCGAAGCCATGCACTCGGTGTTCCTGTATCACGCCATCAAGGCCGGCATGGACATGGGCATCGTCAATGCCGGGCAGATGATCGTCTATGACGACATCGATCCTGAGCTGCGGCAAGTGTGCGAGGACGTCGTCCTCAACCGGGATGCCGGCGCCTCCGAGCGCCTGCTCGCTCTCGCCGAAAAATTCCGCGGCAAGAAGACCGAAGGCAGGGAAGCCGATCTCGCCTGGCGCGAATGGCCGGTGGAGAAGCGGCTGTCGCATTCGCTGGTGCACGGCATCACCGAGTTCATAGAGCAGGACACCGAGGAGGCCCGCAAGACCTCCTCGCGCCCGCTTGACGTCATCGAGGGACCATTGATGGCCGGCATGAACGTGGTCGGCGACCTCTTCGGCGACGGCAAGATGTTCCTGCCGCAGGTGGTGAAGTCTGCCCGCGTCATGAAGCAGGCCGTCGCTTACCTCATGCCGTTCATGGAGGAGGAGAAGGCGCGCAACCTTGCGAGCGGCATCGGCACCGAGGGCTCCTCGTCCGCCGGCAAGATCGTGCTCGCGACGGTGAAGGGCGACGTCCACGACATCGGCAAGAACATCGTCGGCATCGTGCTCCAGTGCAACAATTTCGAGGTGATCGACCTTGGCGTGATGGTGCCGGCGGCGAAGATCGTCGAGACCGTGAAGGCCGAGAAGGCCGACATCGTCGGGCTCTCCGGCCTGATCACGCCCTCGCTCGACGAGATGGCGTTCTTCGCCGGCGAGTTGCAGCGCGAAGGCTTGAGGCTGCCGCTGCTGATCGGCGGCGCCACCACCAGCCGCGTGCATACGGCCGTCAAGATCGACCCGAGCTATCGCGCCGGTCCCGTCGTGCATGTCAACGACGCCAGCCGCGCGGTCGGCGTCGCCTCCGCGCTGCTCTCGCCGGAGAAGCGCGAGACCTATGCGGCCGAGGTGCGGGCCGAATACGCCAAGATCTCGGAGGCGCATCTGCGCGCGCAGGCCGACAAGAAGCGGCTGAAGCTGGCTGACGCGCGCGCCAACCGCGTGCCAGTCGATTTTGCCAAGAGCAAGCCGGTGAAGCCGACTTTCCTTGGCACCAAGAGCTTCGACGAATACGACCTCGCCGAGCTCGTGCCCTATATCGACTGGACGCCGTTCTTCCAGACCTGGGAGCTCGCCGGACGCTTCCCCGCCATCCTCGACGATTCCAAGGTCGGCGAGGTCGCGCGCTCGCTCTATGACGATGCGCGCAAGATGCTCGACACCATCGTCAAGGAGAAGTGGTTCCGGGCGCGGGCGACGATCGGCTTCTGGCCGGCGAACGCGCAAGGCGACGACATCGTGCTCTATGCCGACGATAACAGGACCAAGAGCATCGCGACGCTGCATACGCTGCGCCAGCAGCTGGAGAAGCGCGAGGGCCGCTTCAACGCCGCACTGTCCGACTTCATCGCGCCTGCCGGCGTGCCCGATTACATCGGCGGCTTCGTGGTCACCGCAGGGATCGGCGAGGACGCCGTCGCCGATCGCTTCAAGATGGCGAACGACGATTATTCCTCCATCCTGTGCAAGGCGCTGGCCGATCGCCTCGCCGAGGCCTTTGCCGAGCGCATGCACGCCCGCGTCCGCCGCGAGTTCTGGGCCTATGCACCGGATGAGGCGCTCTCCAACGAGGAGCTGATCCTGGAGAAATATCAGGGCATCCGCCCCGCGCCCGGCTATCCCGCGCAGCCCGATCATACCGAGAAGGCGACGCTGTTCGAGCTGCTCGATGCGGAGGCGACCGCCGGCGTGAAGCTGACCGAGAGCTTTGCGATGTGGCCGGGCTCGTCGGTCTCCGGGCTCTATTTCGCCAGCCCCGAAAGCTACTATTTCGGCGTCGGCAAGATCGAGCGCGACCAGGTCGAGGACTATGCCGCGCGCAAGGGCATGAGCGTGGCGGAAGCCGAGCGCTGGCTCGCGCCGGTGCTGAACTACATCCCGTCGCAGGACAAGCCCTTCGCCGCCACGCCGGCGAACGACGAAATGCCGAAAGACCTCGCCTCGCATCCGCCGGGCTGCACCTGCGCGGTGCACTTGGTCTGGCAGAAGAAGCGCGCCGGCGCGGGATAGGCACGCCTGCAAAACAAAGGTGAGAAAACAACCCCATGCACAGTAGCGATGGGGTTGAAAAGGCTGAGTTATTTCTTTTTCGCCGAAATTGAGTTGTGGCGTCGGGCAAAACAGGGGTATTATTGCATCATCGACTGCGGTGGCCGTCCGATACTCTCGCCGGGCCCCGCGCTGTCATTCCGGGGCGCGCCTTTTGGCGCGAGCCCGGAATCCATTGCTCCACATCATCCGCTGCACGATGGATTCCGGGCTCGCGCTTCGCGCGCCCCGGAATGACAGAGCGCTTCACCCCTTCGGCGGGGCCAGCGGCTGCACGATCTCCTTGAACGGGGCCAGCGCCTCGCAGCGCTCGCTATGGGCCGCTAACGCCGGATAGCGCGCGGCATCGAACAGGTCGGGATGCGCTTCGCGGGTGAAGCGGACGACGCAGGCGACGGCGACGTCGGCGTGGCCGATGCGGTCACCCAGCCAATACGGCGTCGTCGCCTTGGCGCGCTCGGCCTCGAGCGCTTTCAGCACGTCCGCGATCTGCGCCTGGCAACGCTCGACCCACAGCGCGAGCTGCTCCTTCCGCAGCACGCGCTCGTAGAGCAGGCTCACCGCCTTGTCGCCGAGGCCGGAGGCGAGCGCGCAGATGCGCAGATGCTTGCGCCGCTCGGTGCCGCCGCGCGGCAGCATGGCCTTGTCCGCGCCGACGAGGTCGTCGAGATAATCGAGGATGATCATGCTCTCGATCAGCGCCTCGCCGTCGTCGAGCACCAGGGTCGGCACGCGGCGGAGCGGATTGTACGGCGCGATCTTGTCGGCATCGCCGAAGGTCGACCATGGCCTGTGCTCGAAGGCGAGCCCGTAAAGCCGGAGCGCAATCGCGACGCGGCGGACGAAGGGGGAATCATATTGGCCGATCAGGAACATGGTTCTCGCTCTTCTCGATCATTGAACAAGGCAGGGCCGATCAGTCTCCACGACCAGTCCGGCGCGGCGCAACAAAAATCTCGGAAAGGGAGCATTGCGCCGGCCGCAACGACGCCCGCGATGGCCTTGCGCTCAAAGGCCGTCCTGGATCGAGCGCTTGATCGCGGCGATGGCGGTCTCGTTGCGCTTGTACATCGTCCATTGCTTGATCCGCTTGGCGCGCACCAGCTTGGCCGCCGTCAGCACCCGCATGTGCTCACTCACCGTCGGCGCGCTGACCCCGAGCTTCTCGGCGATCAGCAATCCGCAGACGCCGTCCTCGACCAGGTCGCCATCTTCCTGCTCGCGAAAATGCCGCCGCGGATCCCGCAGCCATTCCAGGATCTGCAGGCGGCGTTCGTTGGCGAGCGCGCGCAATGCGACGGCAAGTTTCATTTAGCCATTTTGCTAATTACCTAATTGATGTCAACGCTTCTTTGCGCTATCCTGGACGGCATCATGACAGCGACAATCGACATCAATCGGGAGCGGATTGCGGCGACCGAGCCGGTCATCCGTCCGCATATCAGGCGCACGCCGCTTGTTCAGGCCGACCTCGCCGATTTCGGCCTGCCGGCGGCGCCGGTTACGTTCAAGCTCGAAATGCTGCAGCATTCCGGATCGTTCAAGGCGCGCGGCGCCTTTGCCAATCTGTTGCTGCGGCAGGTGCCGCAGGCCGGTGTGGTCGCCGCATCCGGTGGCAATCACGGCGCGGCCGTGGCCTATGCGGCGCAGCGGCTCGGCATTCCCGCCACGATCTTCGTGCCCGACATCACCTCGCCGGCCAAGGCCGAACGGATCAGGACCTATGGCGCAAAGCTCGTGATCGCGGGCAGCCGCTACGCCGATGCGCTCGCCGCGAGCGAGGCGCATGTCGCGCAGACCGGCGCGCTGGCCGTGCATGCCTTCGATCAGGCCGAAACCCTGCTCGGCCAGGGCAGCGTCGGGCTGGAATTGGAGCAGGATGCTCCCGGCATCGACACGCTGCTGGTGGCCGTCGGCGGCGGCGGGCTGATCGGCGGCATTGCGGCGTGGTACGCCGGCAGGGCACGCATCGTCGCGGTCGAGCCCGAGCAATCGCCAACCCTGCACAACGCGTTCGAGGCGGGTGCACCGGTCGATGCGCCGGCCGGCGGCATCGCCGCCGACAGCCTGGCGCCGCGCCGCGTCGGCGAGCTGATGTTTCCGGTCGCGCGCGCCCATGTCGAGCGCGTCGTCCTGGTCAGCGACGATGCGATCCGGCACGCCCAGGCCGCGCTGTGGTCGCACCTGCGCCTCGTGGCCGAGCCCGGCGGCGCCGCTGCCTTTGCCGCGGTGCTCTCGGGGCGTTATCGTCCCTCGGCCGGCGAGCGCGTCGCAATTCTGGTTTGCGGCGCCAACACGACGGCGGTGAATTTCGACTAGCTGAGCGGGAATGGCATGACTGGGCCGCCACGCGGCGGAAGAGATCGCGGTACCAGGGAAGCGCGGGGGCATCGACCTTGCGCAAGGTCCAGGCGCCGGGCGGATCATCGCGGCGCGCGGGGCGAGTGGTCATCTCCAGATGGGTGACGATTGCGGCGATCTTGCCGTTCGGGACGTCGGAATAGCCGTCGGGGACGATCATGCTTGGTTTCTTCTTTTGTTAGCGGTTAGCGGGCGGCGCCGTTTGAGGCACCACAGCAGCGCCACACTCCGTCATTGCGAGCGCAGCGAAGCAATCCAGGATATTTCCGCAGAGGCAGTCTGGATTGCTTCGTCGCAAGAGCTCCTCGCAATGACGACGTGGAGACAGTTGAGCGCAACTCACGGCAGCGAGCTGCGAGGCTGTACCTACGCCTACCCCTCCCCCTCGTCGCTCGCGAGCACGCCCTTCACTGCGCGCGCCCAGCCGGCGAGCTTCCGCTCGCGCGTCGCCTGGCTCATGTTCGGCTTGAAGCGGTGCTCGAGGCGCCAATTGTCGGCGAATTTGGTCGGCTCGGGATAGACGCCCGCCTGGAGGCCGGCGAGGTAGGCGGCGCCGAGGGCCGTTGTCTCCTGGATCACGGGGCGGTCGACCGGCGCATCCAGGAGATCGGCAAGGCGCTGCATGGTCCAGTCCGACGCCGTCATGCCGCCGTCGACGCGGAGCACGACGCTTGCGGTTTCCGAGCTTGGCCAGTCCGCGCGCATCGCGGCCCAGAGGTCGAAGGTCTGGTAGCAGACGCTTTCCAGCGCGGCATGGGCAAGCTCGGCGGGGCCGGTGTTGCGGGTGAGGCCGAACAGCGCGCCGCGGACGCGCGGATTCCAGTAGGGCGCGCCCATGCCGACGAAGGCGGGGACGAGATAGACGCTCTGCATGGAGTCGGATTGATCCGCGAGAGGTCCGGTCTCGGCGGCGTGCTTGATGATGCCGAGACCGTCGCGCAGCCACTGCACGGCGGAGCCGGCGACGAAGATCGAGCCTTCCAGCGCATAGGTGCGTTTTCCATCGAGCTGATAGGCGACGGTGGTGAGCAGCTTGTTCTTGGAGACGACCGGCGTGGTGCCGGTGTTGAGCAGCGCGAAACAGCCGGTGCCGTAGGTGGACTTCATCATGCCGGGGCGGAAGCAGGCTTGGCCGATGGTGGCGGCCTGCTGGTCGCCGGCGATGCCGGCGATGACGATGGGGCCGCCGAACAGGTCCGGCGTGCTCTCGCCGAAGCGGGCGGAGGAATCCTTCACCTCGGGCAGCATCGAGCGCGGCACGCCGATGATCTCCAGGAGCTCGTCGTCCCACGCGCCGGTGTGGATGTTGAACAGCAGCGTGCGCGAGGCATTGGTGGCGTCGGTGGCGTGCACCTTGCCGCCGGTGAGGCGCCAGAGCAGATAGCAATCGATGGTGCCGAACATCAATTCGCCGCGCGCGGCGCGCGCCCGGGCGCCGGGGACGTGGTCGAGGATCCATGCGACTTTGGTGCCGGAGAAATAGGGGTCGATGATCAGGCCGGTCTTCTGCGAGATCACGGGCTCGCGGCCTTCTGCCTTGAGCTTGGCGCAGATGTCGGCGGTGCGGCGGTCCTGCCAGACAATCGCGCGGTGCACGGCCTGGCCGGTGGCGCGGTCCCACACCACGGTGGTCTCGCGCTGGTTGGTGATGCCGATCGCGGCGATGTCCTTTGCCGTGATGCCGGCGTGCTCGATCGCCTCGCGGCAGACCATCACGGTCGAGGTCCAGATGTCCTCCGGTTCGTGCTCGACCCAGCCCGAGGCCGGAAAGTGCTGCGGAAACTCGGCCTGCGCCTTGGCAGCGATGGAAATATCGCCGCGAAACACGATCGCACGCGAAGAGGTGGTGCCCTGGTCGATGGCGAGGACGAAAGACATGGCGGCTTACCTTGGCGTTTCCCTGAGACGGGTCATTGTGTCGCGCCAAAGGGAGCGGATTAGGGCAGCAAGGTCAAGGTTTGGATGCGGTGCCCCGGCGCCCTTCCCTTCCTTGTGGGAGAAGGTGGCGCGAAGCGCCGGATGAGGGATTCTGTCGGCAAAGAGTATTACGAGAGAGGGTCACGTGCGGATAGAGACCCCTTGCCCGTCTCGCCGCTTCGCGGCGATCCACCCTCTCCCGCAAGGGGAGAGGGGAAGAACCCTACACCGCCGCGGTGGTCACGCCGCCGTCGATGACGATGGTCTGGCCGGTCATGAAGCTCGATGCGTCCGAGGCGAGATAGGCGACGGCGCCGGCGATTTCGTCGGGCTCGCCGATGCGGCGGAGCGGCGTGGTGGCGGTGCGGCGCTTCAGATTGGCTTCGTCTTCCCAGAGCGCGCGGGCGAAGTCGGTCTTGACCAGGCCGGGCGCGATGCAGTTGACGCGGACGCCTTTCGGCCCCCATTCGCCGGCGAGCGAGCGGCACAGCGCGAAGTCGGCGGCCTTGGAGATGCCGTAGGCGCCGATCACGGTGGAGCCGCGCAGGCCCCCGATCGATGAGATGATGATCACCGAGCCCTTGCCGCGCTCGGCCATCCCAGGGATCGCGAGCGCGGAGAGCCAGATGTTGCTCTTGACGTTCGAGCCCATGATCTTGTCGAAGGCTTCATCTGATATGTCGAGCAGCGGGCCGTAATACGGGTTGACCGCGGCGTTGCAGACGAGAATGTCGATCTTGCCGTAATGCTTCGTGGCGCCCGCGATCAGCGCCTCGACCTCGTTCTTGCGCGCGATGTTGCAGGGGATGACGATGGCATCGCCGCCAGCGGCATTGATGCCGTCGGCGACCTCCTTGCAAGCGTCGGCCTTGCGCGAGGAGACAACCACCTTGGCGCCTAACTTGGCGAGCAACTCGGCGGAGGAGCGGCCGATGCCGCGGCTGGAGCCGGTGACCACGGCGACCTTGCCGGTGAGATCGAACGGGGTGTTTTGCATTGATGGACTCTCTTCCTGGTCATTCCGGGGCGCGCATAGCGCGAGCCCGGAATCCATTTCACCGCACGTATTGCCGCCCGATGGATCCCGGGTTCATCGCTGCGCGATGCCCCGGGATGACAGTCGTCGTGTGGTCTAGGTCAACTCAGATCAACCCGCCCGCATCCGCAACGCGGCGCTGGTGGTAGTCGGTGTCGCCAAAGGTGTTCTCGATCATGGTGAGGCGCTTGAAGTAGTGGCCGATCTTGGCCTCCATGGTCATGCCGATGCCGCCGTGAAGCTGGATCGACTGCTGGCCGACGAACTTCAGCGACTTGCCGATCTGCACCTTGGCCGCGGCGATCGCGTTGCTGCGCTCCTTGGCGTCCTCGAAGTCGTTCGCCATGGTCGCGAACATCGACATCGAGCGCGCCTGCTCGGTGGCGACGAACATATCGGAGGCGCGGTGCTGCAGCGACTGGAACGAGCCGATCGCGACGCCGAACTGCTTGCGCGTCTTGATGTACTCGACCGTGGTCTTGAGCGATTCGTCCATCAGGCCGACCGCCTCGGCGCAGAGCGCGACGCGGGCTTCATCGACAACGCGCTCGATCAGCGCGAGCGAGTCCTCGGGGTTGCCGAGCACAGCGTCGGGACCGACCTCGACACCGGTGAAGGTGATGTCGGCGGCGTGCAGGCCGTCCTGGGTCGGATAGGACTTTTTCGCGACGCCCTTGGCATTGGCGGGGACCAGGAACACGCCGATGCCCGACTTGTCGCGGCGATCGCCCTTGGTACGCGCGGTGACGATCAGGGTATCCGCATTCTCGCCGTTCAGCACGACGAACTTCTCGCCGTCGATCACGTAGGCATCGCCCTTCTTCTTCGCGGTCGTGGCGACGTCGAACAGATCGTAGCGCGAGTTCTTCTCGAGCTGGGCGAAGGCCAGCGTCTTGCTGCCGTCGATGATCCCAGGCACGTGTGCGGCCTTCTGCGCATCGGTGCCGGCATGACGCAGGAAGCCGCCGCCGATCACGACGGTGGCGAGATACGGCTCCAGCACCAGCGCCTTGCCGAGCGCTTCCATCACGATCATGGTCTCGACGCCGCCGGCGCCGAAGCCGCCATCGGCTTCTGCGAAAGGCAGACCGAGCAAGCCCTGCTCGGCGAGCTTGAGCCAGACCGTTTTGCTCCAGCCGCCCTTCTCCGCCATGTACTTCTTGCGCTGCTCGAAATCGTAGGAATCGGTCAGCAGGCCGTCGATGCTTTCCTTGAGAAGCCGCTGCTCCTCGGACAGATCAAAATCCATTTCTTTCTCCAAATCGGCGGGAATTGCCCTGCCGTCGCCTGATCCTCAAACGTCATCCCCGCGAAGGCGGGGATCCAGTAAACGCAGCCGCCTGCCGTACTCACGACCGCCGCGGCGTACTGGGTCCCCCGCCTTCGCGGGGGACGACAGCGTCATTGTTGCCTCACAGCCCCAGCACCGCCTTGGCGATGATGTTGCGCTGGATCTCGTTGGAGCCGCCGTAGATCGAGACCTTGCGGTTGTTGAAATAGCTCGGCGCGATCTGGGCGGTCCAGTCCATGGCTTCGTTCGAGCCGTCGTCGCCGTGCACGTCGTAGGGCGCTGCGAACGGGCCGATCACTTCCATCAGCAGCTCGGTGGTGGTCTGCTGGATCTCCGAGCCCTTGATCTTCAGCACCGAGGAGGCCGGATTGGGCTTGCCCTTGCCGTGCTTGCCTTCGTCGGCGACGACGCGCAGCTGGGTGAGCTCAAGCGCCTTCAGCTCGATCTCGCAGGCCGCCAGCTTCTCGCGGAAGGCGGGATCCTGGATGATCGGCTTGCCGGCGGATTCGACCTTCGAGGCCAGATCCTTGATGCGGCGGATGCGCTCCTTGGAGACGCCGACGCGGGCGATGCCGGTGCGCTCATTGCCGAGCAGAAATTTGGCGTAGTCCCAACCCTTGTTCTCCTCGCCGATCAGGTTCTCGTAGGGAACCTCGACGTCGTCGAAGAAGACTTCGTTGACCTCACGGCCGCCGTCGATGGTCTGGATCGGGCGCACGGTGACGCCCTTCGACTTCATCGAGAACACGATGAAGGAGATGCCCATCTGCTTCTTGGCGTTGTTGTCGGTGCGGCAGAGGCAGAAGATCATGTCGGCATGCTGGGCGAGCGTGGTCCAGGTCTTCTGGCCGTTGATGATCCACTTGTCGCCACGGCGCTCGGCTTTCGTCTTCAGCGAGGCGAGGTCGGAGCCGGAGCCGGGCTCCGAAAAGCCCTGGCACCACCAATCGTCGACATTGGCGATGCGCGGCAGGTACTTCTTCTTCTGCTCCTCGTTGCCGAAGGTGTAGATGACGGGGCCGACCATGCTGACGCCGAAGGCGAGCGGCTGCGGCGCCGGATAGGACTGCAGCTCCTCGTTGAAGATGTAGTGCTGCACGCTGGTCCAGCCGGTGCCGCCATATTCCTTCGGCCAATGGCTGACGCCCCAGCCCTTCTTGTTGAGGATGCGCCACCACGTCACCATCTCGTCCTTGGAGAGGTGACGGCCCTCGACCAGCTTGCGCCGCGTGTCCGGCGGCACGTTGTCGCGGAAGAACTGCCGCACTTCGTCGCGAAACGCCTGCTCTTCTCTAGTGAATGCGAGATCCATCGGATCCTCCTGTGAAACGTTACTTCATATTCGTCATTGCGGGGGCATCAGCAGCGCGAATCCCGGAAGACGATTTCTGCTGCTGGCGCAATTCGTGGCGCGACAATTTCCCGACCGGCGTGCGCGGCAGGTCGTCGACGAACTCGACCGCGGCCGGCAATTCGTGCCTGCCGAGCTTGCCGGCAAGCTGCGCGCGCAGCTCGTCGAGCGTGAACGGCTTTGCCTCGGGCCTCAGCTTGATGAAGGCCTTGGCGGCTTCGCCGCGATAGGGATCGGGAATGCCGAGCACGATCACCTCGTGCACGCCCGGGATGGTGTAGATCGCCTGCTCGATCATCTGCGGATAGACGTTGAAACCGCCGGAGATGATCATGTCCTTCTTGCGGTCGACCAGGAAGAAGTAGCCGTCGGCATCGACATAGCCGATGTCGCCGGTCAGGAAGCGGCCGTCGACGAAGGCCTCGGTCGATCCCGCCGGCTTGTTCCAGTAGCCCTTGGTGACGTTCGGGCCCTTGATGCGGATCTCGCCGATCTCACCCGGTGGCAGCACGCGCCTGGGATCGTCGAGCGCGACGACGTCGAGCTCGATGCCGGGCAGCGTCAGGCCGATCGAGCCCGGTTTCTCGGGGCCCTCGGGCGGATGGCCGGTGCCGGGCGAGCAGGTCTCGGTCATGCCCCAGCCGCTCTTCAGCTTCTTGCCGACCTTGCGCTCGAAGAAGCTTGCGATCTCCACCGGCAGCGGCGCGCCGCCGGAGCCGATGGTGACCAGCGAGGAGAAGTCGCGTTTGTCGAGATCGGGCAGCGCGGCGATCGCGATCCACATCGTCGGCACGCCGGGGAAATAGGTGGCGCGCTTGACCTCGATGTCGCGCATCACGGCTTCGACGTCGAAGCGCTGATGCAGCGAGATCAGATTGCCGCGGCGGAGCGAGGACAGCAGCACCACCGTGAGCGCGTAGATGTGAAACAGCGGCAGCACGCAGATCACGCGCTCGATTGTCTCGCCGCGAGCGGCACGGGCCGGCTTGCCCCAGACGTCGTAGATCGACACCGCCGAGGTGAGATTGCCGTGGGTGAGCATCGCACCCTTGGGCAGGCCGGTGGTACCGCCGGTATATTGCAGCAGCGCGACGTCGTCGGTCGCGACGACAGGCCATTGCGCAGGCGCGGCGGCGCCTTCGACGAAGGTCTTGAAGGTGACGATGCGGGGATCGTCGGGGATCGCCGCCTGCGGCGTGCCGACCTTGCCCCAATGATCGTCCTCGCAGACGACGAGCTTGTCGATCAGGCCCTTCTCCAGGAATTTCAGCGCGGTCGGCAGCAGAGCCTGGAGGTTGGAGGTGACGAGCAGGCGCGAGCCGGAATCGGTGACCTTGTGCGTCAGCGCGATCTCGCCGTCGAGCGGCGACAGATGCGCGACGCGGCCGCCGGCCTTCAGCGCGCCGAAGAAGCTGACGGGGTGATCCGGCGTGTTGCCGAGGAACAGCGCGACCGAGCTGTTCCTGCCGATGCCAGCGCGCAGGAACGCCGCGGCGGCACGATCGGCCAAGCTTGCGAGCTCGGTGTAGCTGATGGGCCGGTCGCGGAATTCCAGCGCGGTGCGCGGGCCGTAATCGGCGGCGGCCTTGGCGAGAAGGTCCGGCAGCGTGCCCTGGACGATGGTGTCGTCCCACCGCACGCCCTCGGGATAAAACTGTTCGCCGGGATGGGTCATTTTCCTGATTGCTTGAGCGAACAACTAACACAGACCGTCATTCCGGGGCGCGACGAAGTCGCGAGCCCGGAATCCATAACCACCAGCTGGGGTTATGGATTCCGGGCCTGCGCCTTGCGGCGCATCCCGGAATGACGAAGGTTGAGACGAAGCCCCGATCACGCTGCTTTAGACTCCGCAGCCAGCGACGCAAACGTCTTGCCCTCCGCGGCGAGCTTCTTCAGCAGCGGGGCGGGCTCGAGGCTCGGATCGTTGGTCTCCTTAGCGTAGAAGGCCAGACGATCGGCGATGTGCTTGAGGCCGACGCTGTCGGCCCAGAACATCGGGCCGCCGCGATAGATCGGCCAGCCATAGCCGTAGAGCCAGACCACGTCGATGTCGCTGGGACGCGCGGCGATACCCTCTTCCAGGATCTTCGCGCCCTCGTTGATCATCGGATACATCATGCGCTCGAGGATCTCCTCGTCGCTGACGACGCGCTTCTTGCGGCCGAGACGCAGCAAGGTCTCGTCGATCAGCTTCTCGACGTCGGGGTCGGGCAGCGGCGCACGAGAACCCTGCTCGTACTTGTAATAGCCCTTGCCGGTCTTCTGGCCGAAGCGGCCGGCTTCGCACAGCGCGTCCGCGATTTCCGACTTGATGCCGCGATCTTTCCGCGAGCGCCAGCCGATGTCGAGGCCGGCGAGATCGCTCATCGCGAACGGGCCCATCGGCATGCCGAACTTGGTGACGACGGCATCGACCTGCTGCGGCAGCGCGCCCTCGAACAGCAGCTTCTCGGACTGCTTGCCGCGCTGGGCCAGCATGCGGTTGCCGACGAAGCCGTCGCAGACGCCGACCACGGCCGGCACCTTCGCGATTTTTCGCGCGATCGTCACCGCAGTCACCAGCGCATCCGGCGCGGTCTTGTCGGCACGCACGATCTCGCACAGCTTCATGACGTTGGCCGGCGAGAAGAAGTGCATGCCGAGCACGTCCTGCGGACGCTTGGTCGACTTCGCGATCTCGTCGATGTTGAGATACGAGGTGTTGGAGGCGAGCACCGCGCCCGGCTTGGCGTACTGGTCGAGCTTGCCGAACACCTCCTTCTTGACCGCCATGGTCTCGAACACGGCCTCGATGACGAGATCGGCATCGCCGACATTCTCGATGCCGACGACGCCGTTGATCAGCGCCATGCGCTTGGCGGGCGCATCGGCCGGGATGCCGCCGCGCGCGGCGGTCGCCTCCCAGTTCTTCTGCATGATGCCCATGCCGCGCTTGAGCTGCTCCTCGCCGGTCTCGATCAGGGTGACGGGCACGCCGGCATTGGCGAAGGACATCGCGATGCCGCCGCCCATGGTGCCGGCGCCGAGAATGGCGACGCGGTTCACCGGCCGCGGCTTGGTGCCTTCAGGAACGCCGGCGATCTTGTTGGCCTCGCGCTCGGCGAAGAAGGCGTAACGCTGCGCCTTGGACTGGTCGCTGGCGACGAGCTTGAGGAAGCCCTCGCGCTCCTTCTTCAGGCCTTCGTCGAACGGCAGGTCGATGGCATAGCCGACGGCGTCGGCTGCGGCGAACGGCGCCTCCAGGCCGCGCGACTTCTTGGTCATGGCCGCGACCGCATTGGTGAAGATCGAGCGGTCGGCCTTGGCGGCTGCGAGCTTGGAATCGTCGTCGCGCAGGCGGCGCAGCGGGCGCTTCTCCGCGAGCAGCTTGCGTACGAAAGCCTCGCCGCCGGAGGCCGGGCCCTCGACGATCTCCTCGATCAGGCCGTTCTTCAGCGCCTCCGCCGCCCCGATCGGGTCGCCGCCGACGATCATCTTGACCGCAAGCTCCGGGCCCACCGCACGGGGCAGGCGCTGGGTGCCACCGGCGCCGGGCAGAAGTCCGAGCTTCACCTCGGGCAGGCCGAGCTTGGCCTCTTTCACCGCGACGCGGAAATGGCAGGCCAGCGCGACCTCGAGGCCGCCGCCGAGCGCGGTGCCGTGGATCGCGGCAACGACCGGCTTGGGCGAGTTTTCGATCTCGGACAGCACGTCGTTGAGCGCGGGCGGCTTCGGCGGCTTGCCGAACTCGGTGATGTCGGCACCGGCAATGAACGTGCGGCCGGCGCAGGTCAGCACGATGCCCTTGATGGCGGGATCGGCGATCGCGGCCTTGATGCACTCGAGGATCCCGCCGCGGACTGCGGCACTCAGCGCATTGACCGGCGGGCTGTTGACCGTGACGATCCCGACTTCATCATGACGCTCAAGCTTGACCACTTCGCTCACGGTGTCCCTCCTTGGTGGGGATTTACTTTTATTCGATTTCGCATTGCGGAATTTAATTCCGCATCTTGACGGCAGGGTTATTTTGAAGCACGGACGTTGTCAACGACTCCGCGCAAGAAGCAGATCAGGGATGAAGCGTACAGGAAAGAAGACCGCGACCGATCGGAATTTCGTCGTCGCGCTTTCCCGCGGACTGGAAGTTTTGCGCGCGTTCCAACCCAATGACGGCCTGCTGGGCAATCAGGAGATTGCGTCCCGCACCAATCTGCCCAAGCCCACCGTGTCGCGGCTGACCTACACGCTGACCAAGCTTGGCTATCTGACGCCGGTTCCCCGCTTCGAAAAGTACCAGCTCGCCCCGGCAGCGATGTCGCTCGGCTACGCCGCGCTGGCCAATCTGGGCGTTCGGCATTTGTCCGAGCCGTTCCGCGAAGAGGTGATGCGCGCGACCGGCGGCGCCGTCGCCGTCGGCGGCCGTGACCGCCACAGCATGATCTATTTCGGGCAGAGCCGCGGCAGCGAGACCGTCGGCGTTCAACTTGACGTCGGCTCGCGCGTGCCGATTGCAACCAGCGCGATGGGCCGCGCCTATTTCTGGGCACTCGATGACGAAGGTCGCGCCGAAGTGTCGCGCATCCTGCGCGAACATTACGGCAGCCGCTGGCCGAAGATGCGCGAGGGCTTGGAACGTTCCGGCGAGACGGTCGCGAAATACGGCTTTGCGATTTCGGTCGGCGATTGGCACGACGACATCGGCGCCGCCGGCGTCGCGCTCAAGCTCAACGACGGAACCGGGCCTTACGCATTCAATTGCGGCGCGCCCGCATTCCGTTTCACGGAAGAGCGTTTGATCAACGACATTGGACCGCGTCTCTTAGCGATGGTAAGGAACATCGAGGCGGCGCTCGGGGGTCTGATGCCGCATTCAAAAAAAGACATCAGCAAAAAGCTGAAATCAGGAGGAAAAGTTGCGCGTGTGGCCGAGGGATTCAGATAGCCTTTGTCATCATCGGGAGCGGCTCGCATCGCCCCATCGCTCACCGAACGACGTGAGCGAGACGAGATGACGCAGGCACAGCTCGCGCGGGGTACATCGCCCCTGCTCGCGGTTCGCGACGTCAGCGTCGTGTTCGGCGGCATCGTCGCGCTAAACGGCGTGTCCTTCGACATGCACAAGGGAGCCATCCTCGGATTGATCGGTCCCAACGGCGCCGGCAAGACCACGCTCTTCAACTGCCTGTCGCGGCTGTACCAGCCGTCGTCGGGCGACATCTTGATGGACGGCGTGAGCATCCTGACGCGGCCGCCGCACCGGATCGCCGAGATCGGCATCGGCCGCACCTTCCAGAACGTGGCGCTGTTTCCCAACCTTTCGGTGATGGACAACGTCCGCGTCGGCGCCCATTCGAAGACCTCGAGCGACATTATCAGCGACTCCCTGAAGCTTGCCTGGGTCCGGCGCAGCGAGACCAACATCAACAAGAAGGTGCACGAGATCCTTGCTTACCTCGACCTCGAGGACGTCGCCCATACCGTCGTGTCCGGCCTACCGTTCGGTACGCAGAAGCGGGTCGAGCTGGCGCGTGCGCTGGCGGCCGATCCGAAGATCCTGCTGCTCGACGAACCCGCCGGCGGCCTCAACCACGAGGAAGTTCATGTGCTCGGCGACCTCATCCGCAAAATCCGCGACGAGCGCCATATGACCGTGCTCCTGGTCGAGCATCACATGGGCCTCGTGATGTCGATCGCCGACCACGTCGTCGCGCTGAATTTCGGCAAGAAGCTCGCGGAAGGCACGCCCGCCCAGGTGCAGGCGGACCCGGACGTCATCAAGGCCTATCTCGGGAGCAAGGATCAATGACGCCACTGCTCAACGTCAAGGACCTGCGCGCTTATTACGGCCAGGTCCAGGCGCTCCATGGCCTGTCCTTCTCGCTCAACGAGGGCTCCCTCGTGACGCTGCTGGGCGCCAACGGCGCCGGCAAGACCACCACACTGCGCGCGATCTGCAACATGGTGCGCTCCACCGGCGGCGTCGAGTTCGAAGGCAAGCCGCTGAACAACCGTTCGACCGAGAGCATCGTGCGGTTCGGCATCGCCCACGTGCCGCAGGGCCGCGGCACCTTCACCAACATGACAGTGGAAGAGAACCTCCAGCTCGGGGCCATCACCCGCAAGGACCGCGCCGGCATCGTCTCCGACATCGAGCGCATGTACGCGCATTTCCCGGTGTTGAAGCAGCGCCATACCCAGCAGGCCGGCACGCTCTCCGGCGGCGAGCAGCAGATGCTCGCGGTCGCCCGCGCGCTGATGCTGCGGCCGCGGCTGATGCTGCTCGACGAGCCCTCCTTCGGCCTCGCGCCGCTGGTGGTGCGCGACCTGTTCGGCATCCTCGGCAAGATCAACCGCGAGGACAAGGTCTCGATCCTGGTGGTCGAGCAGAACGCCCAGCTCGCGCTCGAGCTCGCCGACCAGGCCTATGTGATCGAGACCGGGCGCATCGTGATGTCGGGCAAGGCCAAGGACATCGCGAACAACGAAGAAATCCGCAAATCCTATCTGGGTTACTGAGGGAGCCGGCACAATGGAGCTGTTCACCAACCAGGTCCTGGCCGGCATCGCCACGGGGGCGATTTATGCCTGCATGGCGCTCGCCGTGGTCATGATCTACCAGGCCATCGACCATCTCAACTTCGCGCAAGGCGAGATGGCGATGTTCTCGACCTTCATCTCATGGCAGCTGATGCAGTGGGGCGTGTCTTATTGGGCGGCCTTCCTGATCACGCTGGCATTTTCTTTCGTTGCCGGCATCGCGATCGAGCGCATCCTGTTCAAGCCGCTCGTCAAGGCGCCGGTGCTCACCAACGTCGCCGGCTTCATCGCGCTGTTTGCGATCATCAACTCCTCGGCGGGCCTGATCTGGGACTTCACGATCAAGCAATATCCGACCCCGTTCGGCTCCGCACCGTTCCTCGGCAGCCAGCTGATCTCGACGCACCAGGCCGGCATGATCGGCGTCACCGTGGCGCTGCTGCTCGCGCTCTATTTCTTCTTCCAGTACACGCGCATCGGCCTTGCGATGCGAGCCGCAGCGTCGGTGCCCGAATCGGCCCGCCTCGTCGGCATCAACACGAGCTGGATGATCGCGCTCGGCTGGGGCATGGCGACCGCGATCGGCTCGATCGCCGGCATGCTGATCGCACCTGTCGTATTCCTCGAGCCGAACATGATGGGCGGCGTGCTGATCTACGGCTTCGCCGCGGCGGTGCTCGGCGGGCTGTCGAGCCCGTTCGGCGCCGTGGTCGGCGGCTTCCTGGTCGGCGTGTTCGAGAATCTCGCCGGTACCTACATCCCCGGCGTCGGCAATGAGCTGAAACTCCCGATCGCGCTCGCGCTGATCATCTCCGTCCTGGTCGTCAAACCCGCTGGTCTGTTCGGCCGGCATATCGTCAAGCGAGTTTGATCATGAGCGCAGCAGAAGAAGTCGTCGCCGAGGGCCACGAGGCGGTCGAGGCGGTTCCGAAGCGGGCCATGACGCTGGGCACCGGCACCTCGCTGGTGGTGCTGGCGGCGCTGTTGATCGTGCCGATGTTCGTCAAGAACTTCATCATCTTCCAGATGACGATGCTCCTGATCTACGGGCTCGCGGTGCTGGCGCTGAACATCCTGACCGGTGGAAGCGGCCAGTTCTCGCTCGGCCAGAGCGCGTTCTACGCCGTCGGCGCCTATGTGTCTGCGGTGCTGATGGAGCATGCCAACGTCAACTACGCGCTGACCATTCCGATCTCCGCCGTGATTTGCTTCGGATTCGGTTACCTGTTCGGCAAGCCGGCGCTGCGGCTGTCGGGCATCTATCTCGCGCTCGCGACCTTTGCGCTCGCGACCGCGATGCCGCAGTTGCTCAAGCTGAACTTCCTCGAGCACTGGACCGGCGGCGTGCAGGGCCTCGTCGTCACCAAGCCGGACGCACCGTTCGGCTTGCCGATGTCGCAGGACATGTGGCTGTACTACTTCACGCTCGCCGTGACGGTGGCGATCTACATCTTCTCGGTGAACCTGTTGCGCTCCCGCTCGGGCCGCGCCTTCATGGCGATCCGCGACAACGAGATCGCGGCCTCCTCCATGGGCGTCAACGTCGCGCTGTACAAGACGCTGGCCTTCGGCGTGTCCGCCGGCATCACCGGCGTTGCCGGCTCGCTCGGCGCCATCGCGGTGCAGTTCGTCGCGCCCGACAGCTACACCATCACGCTCGCGATCTCGCTGTTCCTCGGCATGGTGGTCGGCGGCGTCGGCTGGCTGCCCGGCTCGTTCGTCGGTGCGGCCTTCATCATCTTCGTGCCGAACATGGCGGAGAGCATCTCCAAGGGCCTCTCCGGCGCGGTGTTCGGCGTGCTGCTGTTCCTCGTCATCTACCTCGTGCCGCATGGCGCAAGGCAGGTCGCGATCCTGGGCCAGCAACTCGTCGGCAAGCTCAGAAAGAACTGAAACCCCGTTGAATTAACTGAGGAGACCGAATTGTATTTTGGAAGAACACTGCGAGCCGCCGCGCTGGTCACGGCAACGGCGGCCATCACTCTCACCTCCGGCGCTGCACTCGCTCAAAAGAAATACGACACCGGCGCGTCCGATACCGAGATCAAGATCGGCAACATCATGCCGTACAGCGGTCCGGCGTCGGCCTATGGCATCATCGGCAAGACCGAAGAAGCCTATTTCAAGATGATCAACGATAAGGGCGGCATCAACGGCCGCAAGATCAACTTCGTCACCTATGACGACGGCTATTCGCCGCCGAAGGCCGTCGAGCAGGTTCGCAAGCTGGTCGAGAGCGACGAGGTGCTGGTCGTTTTCAACCCGCTCGGCACGCCCTCGAACAGTGCGATCCAGAAGTATCTGAACTCCAAGAAGATCCCGCAGCTTTTCGTCGCGACCGGCGCCACCAAGTGGAACGACCCGAAGAACTTCCCCTGGACCATGGGCTGGCAGCCCTCCTACCAGAGCGAAGCGCAGATCTACGCGAAATGGCTGATGAAGGAGAAGCCGGACGCCAAGATCGCGATCCTCTACCAGAACGACGATTTCGGCAAAGACTACCTCAAGGGCACCAAGGACGGCCTCGGCGCCAAGGCCTCGTCCATGATCGTCATGGAGGAGAGCTACGAGGTATCCGAGCCGTCGATCGACGGCCATATCGTCAAGATCAAGGCCGCCAATCCCGACGTGCTCCTGATCTACACCACGCCGAAGTTCGCGGCCCAGACCATCAAGAAGACCGCCGAGCTCAGCTGGAAGCCGCTCCAGATCCTCACCAACGTGTCGATCTCGGTCGGCAGCGTGATGAAGCCGGCCGGCTTCGAGAACGCGCAGGGCGTGCTGTCAGCCGCCTACGCCAAGGACTCCACGGATCCGCAATGGGCCAACGACCCCGGCATGAAGAAGTGGAACGAGTTCGTCGACAAGTACATGCCGGGTGCCGACAAGTCGGACACCAGCATGGTTTATGGCTATGGCGCCGCCTCGACGCTGGCCAAGGTGCTGGAGATGTGCGGTGACGATCTCACCCGCGCCAACATCATGAAGCAGGCCGCCTCGTTGAAGGACTTTGCTCCGGATACGCTGCTGCCCGGCGTCAAAATCAACACCAGCCCCACCGACTTCGCTCCGATCGCGCAGCTGCAGATGATGCGCTTCAAGGGCGAGAAGTGGGAACTGTTCGGCGAGATCATCAGCGGTGACGTCGCCTCCGAGTGACGCGTGACGCGATGATCGAGGACGAGGAGCCCCCGCGGACAGTCGCGGGGGCTTTTTGTTGACGACAGGCGCCAATCTTGTTCAATGCGATCGATCCATCCCGGGGTAGGAGAGCAATGGCCGCCGTTCGTTCCCAGGTTGCGACGCTCTGGGCCGCGCTTGCCTTGTGCACTGCAATGAGCGGCGAGGCGCTGGCGCAGAAGAAATACGACAGCGGCGCGTCCGATACCGAGATCAAGATCGGTAACATCATGCCCTACAGCGGTCCGGCCTCCGGCTATGCTGCGATCGGCAGGACCGAGGAAGCCTACTTCAACAAGATCAATGCCGAGGGCGGCATCAACGGCCGCAAGATCAGATTCATCTCCTATGACGACGGCTATTCGCCGCCGAAGACGGTGGAACAGGCGCGAAAACTGGTCGAGAGCGACAATGTGCTGCTGATCTTCGGCTCGCTCGGCACCTCCACCAACAGCGCCATCCGCAAGTACATGAACGAGAAGAAGGTGCCGCAATTGTTCGTGGCGAGCGGCGCCTCGAAATGGAACGCCCCCAAGCAATATCCCTGGACCATGGGCTGGCAGCCGAGCTACGTCAGCGAGGCCCGCATCTATGCCAAATACATCATGAAGGAGAAGCCAAACGGAAAGATCGGCGTGCTCTACCAGAACGACGATTTCGGCAAGGACTATCTAAACGGGTTGAAGGAGGGCCTCGGCGCCAAGGCTTCGATGATCGTGCGGGAGGAAGCCTACGACACGTCCGAGCCCGCAATCGACGAGCGAGTCGTGAAGCTGAAGGCGGCCGGCGCCGATATCTTCATCAGCCTCACCAACCAGAAATTCGCCGCGCAGGGAATCAAGAAAGCCGCGGAGATCAACTGGCATCCGATGCACATCATCTCCAACGTCTCGGCTTCGGTCAGCGGCGTATTGGAGCCGGCGGGCATTGAAGTCTCGCAAGGCATCCTGTCGGCGACCTACACCAAGGACGGCTCCGACCCGCAGTGGAATGCCGACGACGGCATGAAGAAGTTCTACAGTTTCCTCGCGCAATACGAGCCCAGGGCCAACAAGCTCGATGCCGGCGTCGTGTACGGCTATGCCGCCGCACAGACCATCGTGAAGGTGCTGCAGATGTGCGGCGACGATCTCACCCGCGAGAACGTCATGAAGCAGGCCGCCAGCCTGAAGGACTTCGCACCCGACACGCTGCTGCCAGGCATCAAGATCAACACCGCGCCCGACGATTTCGCCCCGATCGAGCAGCTGCAGATGATGCGCTTCAAGGGCAGGAAATGGGAGCTGTTCGGCGACATCATCTCGAGCGAGATGAGCCACTAAACGACGCAATTCAAAATAGCCGCCTTCTCGTAAAGCAACTCAAGCGGTGAGTTTGCCCCGCAAAAAGAATCTCACGCGCCGGAATATTCAGCACCGCCTTCGACGAGATCGCCGCCCGCGCGAGGCCCGTGCAGGCGTTCTTCTTGCTGACGGCCGTGGATAGGTATTGAATGCGCGACGGAGCGACGCGCAACGATCGCTCCCAATAAGAACAAACGACACATTCAATCCTGTCCAGGGAGATCAAAATGCCTGCAATGCATGTGCGATTGGGGGCCTTCTCGGCTGCCCTCGTGCTGGCCGCCACGCTGTCCACGACAGCGCTCGCGCAGAAGAAATACGACACCGGCGCATCCGACACCGAAATCAAGATCGGCAACATCATGCCCTACAGCGGACCGGCGTCCGCCTACGGCGTGATCGGCAAGACGGAAGAGGCCTATTTCCGCAAGATCAACGCCGAGGGCGGCATCAACGGCCGCAAGATCAACTTCGTCACCTATGATGACGCCTATTCCCCGCCGAAGACCGTGGAGCAGGCGCGCAAGCTGGTCGAGAGCGACGAGGTGCTGCTGATCTTCAACTCGCTCGGCACCCCGCCGAACTCGGCGATCCAGAAGTACATGAACCAGAAGAAGGTTCCGCAGCTGTTCGTCGCCACCGGCGCCACGAAGTGGAACGACCCGCAGACCTTCCCGTGGACGATGGGCTGGCAACCCAACTACCAGATCGAGTCGATCATTTACGCCAAGTACATCCTGAAGAACCATCCGAACGCCAAGATCGCCGTACTCTACCAGAACGACGATTACGGCAAGGACTATCTGAAGGGCTTCAAGGACGGGCTCGGCGCCAAGGCCGCCTCGATGATCGTCATCGAGGACAGCTACGAAGTCTCCGAACCGACCATAGACTCCCACATCGTCAAGATGAAGTCGACCAACGCCGACGTGTTCTTCAACATCACGACGCCGAAATTCGCGGCACAGGCGATCAAGAAGAACGCCGAGATCGGCTGGAAGCCGCTGCACTTCCTCAACAACGTCTCGGCCTCGATCGGCAGCGTGATCAAGCCGGCCGGCTTCGAGAATGCCCAGGACATCATCTCGTCGCAATATTTCAAGGATCCGACCGACGCGCAATGGAAGGACGACAAGGCGATGATCGCCTGGAACGAATTCCTGGATAAGTACTATCCGGAAGCGAACCGCGCCGACGCCTCGGTGATGTATGGCTACATCGTCGCCCAAGGCCTCGTTCACGTGCTCAAGGCCTGCGGCGACAATCTGACCCGCGAAAACATCATGAAGCAGGCCGCCAACATCAAGGACTTCGAGCCGGCGGGCCTGTTGCCGGGCATCAAGGTCAACACCTCGGCCACCGATTTCGCACCGCTGTCGCAGCTGCAACTGATCCGATTCAAGGGCGAGAATTGGGTGCCATTTGGCGAGGTGCTGAGCGGCGACGTCGGCGGCTGACCATCGACCAGTTGCTCAAGATGTAGCCAAATCGACCAAAGACGCAGCCCCTGCGGCCTTGCCGCAGGGGCTTTTCCTTGAAGCGTTCGGGCAAATCGTATTGAATTGCGCCCGCGTCGCCAAAAACAATCAAGCCAAGAAAAGGGACGCGCAAACCAAGAAAAACAGGGAGATTGGAATGCCTGCTGTCAACGGCAAGCTTGCGGCCGCATCATTGGCGCTCGCGCTCATCGCGGCCTCGGCCTCAACCGCAACGGCCCAGAAGAAGTACGACACCGGTGCGACCGACACCGAGATCAAGGTCGGCAACATCATGCCCTACAGCGGACCGGCCTCCGCCTACGGCATCATCGGTCGCACCGAAGCCGCCTATTTCAAAAAGATCAACGAAGAGGGCGGCATCAACGGCCGCAAGATCAATTTCGTCTCCTATGACGATGCCTACTCGCCGCCGAAGACGGTGGAGCAGGCACGCAAGCTGGTCGAGAGCGACGAGGTGCTGCTCGTCTTCAACTCGCTCGGCACGCCGCCGAACTCCGCGATCCAGAAATACATGAACTCGAAGAAGGTGCCGCAGCTGTTCGTCGCCACCGGCGCCACCAAGTGGAACGATCCGCAGAACTTCCCGTGGACCATGGGCTGGCAACCCAACTACCAGAGCGAGACGCAGATCTACGCGAAATACATCCTCAAGGCCATGCCGAACGCCAAGATCGGCGTGCTCTACCAGAACGACGATTACGGCAAGGATTATCTGAAGGGCCTGAAGGACGGCTTGGGGGCCAAGGCCGCGAGCATGATCGTGCTGGAGGAAAGCTACGAGACGTCGGAGCCGACCATCGACAACCACATCGTCAAGCTGAAAGCCACCGGCGCCGACGTCTTCGTCAACATCACCACGCCGAAATTCGCGGCACAGGCGATCAAGAAGATCTCCGAGATCGGCTGGAAGCCGACCCACTTCCTCAACAACGTCTCGGCCTCGGTCGGCAGCGTGATCAAGCCCGCCGGGTTCGAGAATTCGCAGGACATCATCTCGGCCGCCTATCTGAAGGACGTCTCCGATCCGCAGTGGAAGGACGACGCCGGCATGAAGGCGTTCCTGGACTTCATGACGAAGTACTTCCCCGAGGGCGACAAGCTCGACGGCGGCACCATCGTCGGCTACGGCGTCGCGCAGACGCTGGTCGAGGTGCTGAAGAAGTGCGGCGACAATCTCACGCGCGAGAACGTCATGAAGCAGGCGGCGAGCCTGAAGGACTTCCGCACCGAAGTGCTGCTGCCCGGCATCAAGATCAATACCGGGCCGAACGACTTCGCGCCGATCAGCTCGCTGCAGCTGATGAAGTTCAAGGGCGATAAGTGGGATCTGTTCGGCGAGGTGATCAGCGCCGACGCCGGCGGCTAAAAGCTGCAAAGCGGACGACGAGCCCCCTGCGCTGATCGCGCAGGGGGCTTTTTGCTTTGTGTGGCAATTGTGATCACGCGATTGCACAATCGAATGACGGCGAAGACGCTTACGCTTTGGCACACGATGCGGTAGGCAGGTGGCGGCGACCTCGTCGCCGCCAGTCCAGTCTGCGCAAGGCCATTGTCCATGACCGACCGACGTCCCCTGCTCCGCGCGCTCTACGACGCCGCCGTCGCCGCCGCCCATCCCAACATGGTGCTGGCCTCTCACCTGCGGCCTGCGCCCAGGGGGCGCGTGATCTGTCTTGCCGCCGGCAAGGGCGCCGGCGCAATGGCCGCGGCCGCGGAGCGGCATTATCTCGGCGCGCTGGGATTGGCGCCGGAGCGCCTCGTCGGCATCGCCACCACGCGCCACGGCTATGGCGTTCCGACGCGACGCATCCGCGTGGTCGAGGCCGGTCATCCCGTGCCTGACGAAGCGGGTCTGAAGGGCGCGGCCGACACGCTCGCACTCGCGGGCGAGGCCGGGCCGGACGATCTCCTGCTGGTGCTGCTCACCGGCGGCGGCTCGGCCAACTGGATCGCGCCGGTGGACGGCATCAGCTTCGCGCAGAAGCAGGCGGTCAACAAGGCGCTGCTGCGCTCGGGCGCGCCGATCGGCGAGATGAACGTCGTGCGCAAGCACCTGTCGCGGATCAAGGGCGGCCGCCTGGCGCGCGCCGGCAGCAACGCCGCGGAGATCGTGACGCTCGCGATCTCCGACGTGCCGCATGACGATCCCTCCGCGATCGCCTCCGGCCCCACCGTGCCCGATCCGACCACGCTGGCGGATGCGCGCGCGATCGTCGCGAAATACAGGCTCGACATCGACGACGCGGTACGGTGCGCGCTCGACGATCCCAACAACGAGAGCTGCAAGCCGGGCGACGCCGCCTTTGCGCACGCGTCGTTCGAGCTGATCGCGCGCCCCAAGCAGTCGCTGGACGCTGCGGTCAAGCTCGCGCGCGAGGCCGGCTACGAGACCATGGATCTCGGCGCCGATCTCGAAGGCGAGGCGCGCGAGGTCGCCGCCGATCACGCCAGGCTGGCGCTTCAGGCACGCGGCCAGGGCAAGCGCGTCGCGATCCTCTCCGGCGGTGAGCTCACGGTCACCGTGCGCGGCAACGGGCGCGGCGGGCCGAACCAGGAATACGCGCTGGCGCTGGCCTCGCTCTTGAAGGACACTTCCGGCATCGCGGCGCTGGCCGGCGACACCGACGGCGCCGATGGCGGCGCCGGCCACCCGACCGACCCCGCCGGCGCGCTGATCGATGCGGCGACGTTCGCGAAGATGAAGGCGCTGGCGCTCGAGCCGCAGGCCTATCTCGCCAACAACGACGCGACCACGTTCTTCGAGGCGACCGGCGACCTGCTGCGGCCTGGACCGACGCTGACCAACGTGAACGACATCAGGGCGATCTTGGTGGATTGAGTCCCAGATATCTCCTCCGTCATGGCCGGGCTTGTCCCGGCCATCCACGACTTCTTCAGCTGCGCTAAGAACGTGGATGCCCGGGACAAGCCCGGGCATGACGGCGGATAGAGAGCGCCCCCTCAAAACTCGTTGGCGATCTTCGCGAGCATCTCGATCAGGGCTTCGCGGTTGGCCTGGCCGAGCAGATCGTTCAGCCGGGCCTCGTGCTTGGTAGCGACGAGCTTCTTGGCGCGCGCCAGCACCGCCTTGCCCTTGTCGGTCAAGACCAGGATGTGCGAGCGGCGGTCGTTGGTGGAGCGGATCCGCGCACAAAGGTCGCGGCTCTCCAGATTGTCGAGCATGGCTACGAAGTTCGGCCTGAGGATGCCGAGCGTGGAGGCGATCTCGGTCTGGTTACGGCCGGGGTTTTTCTCGACCAGGAGCAGCACCGAGAACTGCGCCGGCGTCAGCTGGAGCGAGGCCATGCAGCGCAGGAAATTCTCGAACACCTTGAGCTGCGCACGTTTCAGGACATAGCCCAGCTGCTCGGAAAGCTCGCCGAGCTGGAGGGCCTCCGCCTGCGGCTCGCCTGCCTCCTTGCGGCCCTTGGCCGCGTCGGCCGGTTTGTCGGAGGACTTTTCAGCGGTTTTGGAAACGGTCATCGCCTCGTGCTCGTAATCCCGCTAAATTCCGGGGCGGGTCGTTCCCACCCTTGAAGTTATATTTGATAATTGTTATGGACCATACCAAATATCGCCTGCGTTTTTCAATGGCTGTGAGCGGACCGTCCACCGCGATCGAGGGGACCGGTCCGGATTAGGGGGAGCGTCCGGTCTTGAATACCACCATCATGCTGTTCCTGGTGCAGGACGGCATCACCAATGGCGCGATCTATGCGCTGCTCGGCCTGGCGCTGGTGCTGGTGTTCGCCGTCACCCGCGTCATCCTCATTCCCCAGGGCGAATTCGTCACCTACGGCGCGCTGACCTATGCCTCGCTGGCCGCCGGCCAGATGCCGGGTACGGCAAAGCTGGCGCTGGCGCTCGGCATCGGCGCCTTCGTCTTCGACCTGTTCGTAGCGCGCAAGGCGCTGCACGGGCGGCTGGTCGTCCGCAGCTTCATCGCCAACGTCGTGCTGCCCGCGATCGTGCTGGCGCTGACCCTGTCCCTCTCCGCGCAGAAGCCGCCGGTCGCGGTCTGCATCGCGCTGTCGCTGGTGATTGTGGCGATGATCGGCCTCTATCTCTACCGCATCGCCTTCCAGCCGCTGGCGCACACCTCGGTGCTGGTACTGCTGATCGCCTCCGTCGGCGTCCACCTCGCGCTGCAGGGCCTCGGACTGTTGTTCTTCGGCGCCGAAGGCCAGCGCGGGCCTGCCGTGCTGTCCGGCGCCTTCACCGCCGGCGCATTGCGCTTCACCGGCCAGAGCATCACCGTCTATGCCATCACCGTCGCCTTCATCGTCGCGCTCTGGCTGTTCTTCGGCCTGACGCTCTACGGCAAGGCGCTGCGCGCGACCGCGGTCAACCGGCTCGGGGCGCGGCTTGCCGGCATCCGCACCACGCTGTCGGGCCAGATCGCCTTCCTGCTGGCCTCCGTCATCGGCGCGCTCTCCGGCATCCTGATCGTGCCGATCACGACACTGTATTACGATTCCGGCTTCCTGATCGGGCTGAAGGGCTTCGTCGCCGCGATCATCGGCGGCCTCGTCAGCTATCCCCTCACCGCCGTCGCGGCGCTGGTGGTCGGCATCGTCGAGGCGTTCTCGTCCTTCTACGCCTCCAACTACAAGGAGGTGATCGTCTTCATGCTGCTGATCCCCGTGCTGCTGCTGCGCTCGCTCGCCGCGCCCGCGGTCGAGGAAGAGAAGGACTGAGCCCGATGCAGAGCCGGCTTCCCATCCTCGTCTTTGCACTCGTCATGGCGGCGATCCCGCTCATCCCGGGCGTGCCCCCGTTCTGGATCGTGCTGCTCGACAATATCGGCCTTGCCGCGCTGGTCGCGATGGGCCTCGTGCTGCTGACCGGCGTCGGCGGCCTCACCTCGTTCGGCCAGGCCGCCTTCGTCGGTTTCGGTGCCTACACCACCGCCGTGCTGACGACGGCCTATGGCCTGTCGCCCTGGCTGACGCTGCCGCTGTCGCTCGTGGTCAGCGGCTCGCTCGCGGTGCTGCTCGGGCTGATCACCGTGCGCCTCTCGGGCCATTACCTGCCGCTCGGCACGCTCGCCTGGGGGCTTGGGCTGTTCTACCTGTTCAGCAAGCTGGAGTTTCTGGGACGTAACGACGGCATCTCGGCGATCCCGCCGCTGTCGATCGGTGCCTTCAAGATGCTCTCGCCCGGCTCGATCTATTACGCGATCTGGGTCGCCGTGATCCTCTCGGCACTGCTGACGATGAACCTCTTGGACTCCCGCACCGGCCGCGCCATCCGCGCGCTGCGCCGCGGCCATGTCGCGGCCGAAGCGTTCGGCGTCCACACGCCGCGGGCAAAGCTCCTGGTGTTCATCCACGCCGCGGTGCTCGCGGGCCTGTCCGGGTGGCTCTACGCCCATCTCCAGCGCGCGGTGAACCCGACGCCGTTCGGTGCGCATATGGGCATCGAATATCTTTTCATCGCAGTGGTCGGCGGCGCCGGCTATGTCTGGGGCGGCGTGCTGGGCGCGGCGATCGTCGTGATCCTGAAAGAGGTGCTGCAGAGCTATCTGCCGTTGATCCTGCCCGGCTCCGGCCAGGTCGAGACCATCGTGTTCGGCATCATGCTGGTGGCGCTGCTGCAGCTTGCGCCCGGCGGCCTCTGGCCCTGGCTGATGTCGTTCTTCCCCGAGCGCACCGACGGCAAGAAGCCGGACACTTCGCTGAAGCTGGAGCATCGCACCCGCGCGCCCGCCGAGACCGGCGTCCTGCTTCAGGTCGAGAAGGCGCGAAAGCAGTTTGGCGGCGTGGTCGCGGTGAACAACGTGTCCTTCGACGTGCAGGCCCGCGAGATCGTCGCGCTGATCGGCCCGAACGGCGCCGGCAAGAGCACGACCTTCAACCTGATTACCGGCGTGCTGTCGGCAACCTCGGGCTCGATCTCGGTGCTCGGCAGGAAGGTCGACAACGCGCCGCCGCAGGAGATCGTCAAGCTCGGTATCAGCAGGACCTTCCAGCACGTCAAGCTCGTCCCCGACATGACCGTGCTGGAGAACGTCGCGATCGGGGCACATTTGCGCGGCCATTCCGGCCCAATCTCCTCGATGCTGCGGCTCGACCGCGCTGACGAGGCCAAACTGCTCGCCGAGGCCGCCCGCCAGATCGAGCGCGTCGGCCTCGCCGAGCAGATGCACCAGCTGGCAGGCTCGCTCTCGCTCGGCCAGCAGCGCATCGTCGAGATCGCCCGCGCGCTCTGCGTCGATCCGATGCTGCTGCTGCTCGACGAGCCGGCAGCCGGACTGCGCCACATGGAAAAGCAACGGCTGGCAACACTGCTCCGCGAGCTGCGCGACGGCGGGATGTCCGTCCTTCTGGTCGAGCACGACATGGGCTTCGTGATGAACCTTGCCGACCGCATCGTGGTGCTCGATTTCGGCACCAAGATCGCGGAAGGTACGCCGGCGACGATCAAGACCAATCCCGAAGTGATCAAGGCCTATCTCGGAGTGGCGGCATGAGCACGCTGTTGTCCGTCACCGACGCGCATGTCGCCTATGGCAAGGTCGAGGCGGTGCGTTCGGTCTCGCTCGAGGTGGGCGCCAACGAGATCGTCACCATTGTCGGCGCCAACGGCGCCGGCAAGACCACGCTGCTCTCGGCCATCATGGGCATCCTGCCGCTGAAGGGCCGCGTCGCCTTTGCCGGGCAGGATCTCGCCCGGCTCGACATCGAGGACCGCGTCGCGATGGGGCTCGGTCTCGTTCCCGAGCATCGCGAATTGTTCGTGACCATGAATGTCGAGGACAATCTCGAGCTGGGCGCGTTCCGGATCGAGCGCAGCAAGGCCAAAGCCTCGATGGAGCGGGTCTATGCGCTGTTTCCGCGGCTGAAGGAGCGGCGCAAGCAGCTCGCCGGCACACTCTCCGGCGGCGAGCAGCAGATGCTCGCGATGGGCCGCGCGCTGATGGGCGAGCCGAAGCTCTTGATGCTGGACGAGCCGAGCCTGGGCCTTGCACCGATCATCGTCGCCGACATTTTCCGCATCGTCACCGAGCTCCGCGCCGCCGGCGTCTCCGTGCTGCTGGTCGAGCAGAACGCGCAGGCCGCGCTGAAGATCGCGGACCAGGCCTATGTCATGGAGCTCGGCGAGTTCGTGCTCAGCGGAAAGGCCAGCGACATCGCCGCCAATGAGCGGGTCGCGGCAAGCTATCTCGGCTTCCAGCACGAAGGCGCGAGTGCGATTTAGTTTCGAGACGCCTCGGCATATTCATTGTCATCGCCCGCGAAGGCGGGCGATCCAGTACTCCGAGACGATCGCGATTGAACCGAAATGCCTCGGCGTACTGGATGCCCCGCCTTCGCGGGGCATGACACCGAACGATATGGGAGAGGCGAAGCGGCCCGTTTAACCCGCCGCCTTCTCGCCCTTCAGCGCCGCAACCTCCGCCTCCAGCTCTGCGATCCTCGCATCTCTCGCGGCGAGCGCGGCCGCGACATCGGCCGCGTCGAACTTCTGCGGGATGTGCTGCGGGCAGTTGGTGTCCCAGGCTGCGATCTTGAACAGGATCACCTGCTCGGGCCGGGCGCGGTAGCCTTTCGGCACCAGTGACGTGGTCAGCGCTTCGTCGTCCTCGACGACGCGCGCCTCGCCCCAGATCTTCACACGGCGACGATGGGCGTAGTCCATCACGAAGATGTAGGCCTTGGGATTCTCCGAGAGATTTCCTTGCGTGATAAACTGCTGGTTGCCGGCGTAGTCGGCGAAGGCGAGCGTCTGCTTGTCCAGCACCTTGAGAAAGCCCTTCGGGCCGCCGCGGTGCTGGATGTAGGGCTGGCCGTCGGCTGAAGCCGTGGCGAAATAGAAGCTGTTGGCGTCGGCCAGGAACGCGGCGAGATTGTCGTCGACCTCGGTGCGCCAGCCGCGCTGCTCGCTGCGCGCATAGGCCTCGCGCGAGCCCTTGCGCGCCTGGATCGTCTTCACCGCCGGCGAAAAGGCCACGTCGCTGGCATAGGTATGAATTGCCGTCATCGGAACATCTCCTGAAATTCCGGCGCATTGCTGCGTCTTCCGCGCCCAATCTGGGCCCTTCGGCGTCTAAAACAATTGAGCACCTTGACACTTCATCATTGCGATATATGCAATAATGTCCATGGACCGCCTGGAAGCCATGCACGTCTTCGTCACGGTCGCCGATCTGCGCGGCTTTGCGCCGGCCGCACGCAAGCTGCGGCTGTCGCCGTCGGCGGTGACGCGGATGATCGCGGCGCTGGAGGAGCATCTCGGCGCGCGGCTGCTGCAGCGGACCACGCGGCAGGTGGCGCTGACCGACGTCGGCACGCGCTATTTGGAGCGCGCGCGGCGCATCCTCGCCGACGTCGAGGAGGCCGACGGCTCGGCGCGGGAGGAGCGCAACCGGCCGAGCGGGCGTCTCGTCGTGTCCGCGCCGGTCGGCTTCGGCCGCCTGCATGTCGGACCGGTCATGACCGCCTATCTCAAGCGCTATCCCGAGGTCGCCGCCGAACTCAGGCTGTCCGACCATCTCGTCAACCTCGTCGAGGACGCCGTCGATGCCGCGGTGCGGATCGGCCATCTCGCCGATTCCTCGCTTGTGGCGCGCCAGGTCGGCGAGATGCGGCGGATCGTGGTGGCCGCGCCCGGCTATTTGAAGCGTCATGGCGAGCCGAAGACGCCGGAGGCGCTCGCGACGCACCAGACCATCCAGTTCGGCCCCTGGTCCGAATGGCGCTTCCTCCGCGACGGCCGCGATATCGGGCTGCCGCTGTCGCCTCGCTTCATCAGCAACAGCGCCGACGCCGCCCTGCAATATGCCGAGGCCGGCGGCGGCGTGACGCGGGTGCTGGCCTATCAGGCCGCCGAGGGCCTGAAGCGCGGACGCCTGAAGATCGTGCTGGCGCAATACGAGCAGCCGGCGCTGCCGATCCACATCGTCTACCCGACCTCGCGCCTGCTCTCGGCCAAGGTGCGTGCGTTCGTCGACCTCGTGGTGGAGACGGCGGAGTGGAGGTTTGGGTGATCTTTTTCCGTCATGGCCGGGCTTGTCCCGGCCATCCACGCGCCTCCACGCATGCGGTGCCAAACACGTGGATGCCCGGGTCAAGCCCGGGCATGACGACGGAGAGAGTTGGGCCTCACCCCTTCTTCGGCACCACCCGAAACGTGCCGCTGGCCCGCGCGATCACGGCGTCGTCCGCCTTCACCAGGCACTGCGCGAAGCAGATCGTGTTCCCGGTCTTGATCGCCTCGCCCTCGACCGCGAGCCATTGGCCGATCTCGGCGGCGCCGACATAGTCGACCGACAGCGAGATGGTGACGAATGACGTGGTCCAGCCCGTCGCCTGGGCGCAGCTGTAGCCCATGGCGGCGTCAGCGAGCGCCGCGATCAGCCCGCCATGGATCAGTCCGCGGGCGTTGGTGTGCGGCGTCGCCAGGCGCAGTCCGATGGTGACGCCCTTGTCGGTCTTCTTCGAATAGAGCGGCTCCCAGGGATCGGTCAGCGGCGCTTTGCGGAAATGTGGCTCGTAGCCGGCGGGGATGTCGGTGCGGGTCATGGCGGTCTCGCTTCATTGCCTTGGCTGCATTGGAAGCGAATGACGCGAGGAATGCATCACCTACAAAGCTTTAAAAGGAATTTGTGCAGATGTTTGAAACGAGCCCCGCCATCGCCGCAACGGCCCGACGATTGCGACCTTTGTCCGCAATACATGCTGCTTCCGATCCTGTTAGGCTTTGGTCGCAGCCTGCTTGTGGCAAAGGCTCGCAGGCGATAATTATACCATATAACGTTTGCGCAAAGGGAGAGCGGTGGTCGCCCGAGCAGCGACAAATCCATGCAACATGACTGACGTAGATGGCGCGACACGGCGCGCCTCAGTTCCGGCTTGAACGCGCCGGCGAATTAGATAACATGTTAATTAACGAGACCGGGCCAACGAAGCCCGCCCTCGCAAAAGGGAGAGACGCGTGATGAGGAAAGCCTGTCTGGCCTTGCTGCTGGCAGCAAGCATGAGCCCCGCGCTCGCGCAGGACAAGACATTTGACCTGAAGGTCTCGCACTGGGTGCCGGCATCGCATCCGCTGCAGAAATCGCTGGAAGACTGGGTGGCTGCGGTGAACAAGGATTCCGGCGGCACCATTACCGGCAAGGTGTTTCCGGCCCAGCAGCTCGGCAAGGCGTTCGACCATTACGACATGGCGCGCGACGGCATCGCCGACGTCACCTATGTCAATCCCGGCTACCAGCCCGGCCGCTTCCCGATCATCGGCGCCGGGGAATTGCCGTTCCTGATCTCGGATGCCAAGGGCGGCTCGATGGGGCTCGACGCGTGGTATCGCAAATATGCCGAGAAGGAGATGAAGGACGTCAAATACTGCCTCGCCTTCGTCCATTCGCCCTCCTCCTTCCATTCCCGCACCAAGAAGATCGTCAACCCCGAGGACGTGAAGGGCATGAAGATCCGCCCCGCCCACGCCACTATGGCGAACTTCGTCACCTCGCTCGGCGGCACCAACGTGCAATCCTCGGCGCCGGAAGTGCGCGACATCATCGAGCGCGGCGTCGCCGACGGCGTCACCTTCCCCTGGGGCTCCCTGGTGCTGTTCGGCATCGACAAGGTGACCAAGTACGACATGGAGGCGCCGCTCTACACCACGACCTTCGTGTTCGTGATCAACAAGGACAAGTACAACGCGATGTCCGACAAGCAGAAGGCCGCGATCGACAAGAACTGCACGGTCGAGATGGCAGGCGCGGTCGGCGAGCATTGGGGCAAGTTCGAGGACGCCGGCATCGCCAAGGTGAAGGCGGAATCCAGCCATGAGGTCTACAAGCTGACACCCGAGCAGATCGCGGCCTGGAAGAAGGCCGCCGAGCCGCTGGTCAAGACCTGGGGCGACGGCGCCAAGAAGGCCGGCGCCGATCCCGACGCCGCGCTCGCGGATCTCAAGGCCTCGCTGAAGAAGTACAACGCGCTGGCGGAGTGACGCGGTGGCGAAGGAAACGCGGCGGCGGGATTGGTCCTGCCGCCGTTGCCTTGCAAGCTGAGAGCAGGTGAGGAGCGTACCATGTCTCTTCCCCCTCTCCCCGCAAGCGGGAGAGGCGAAGTGCCGTCGCCAGAGCCGAGAATGAAAATAGCAGTGCTTAGGAAACACCCATGAAGCGCTCCTGGATGGATCGCGTGATCGACTCGATCGAATGGATCGCGGCCGGCTTCGTCGGCATCGTCGCGCTCGACATCTTCCTGTCGGTGCTCTTGCGCAACACGCTGAACTATTCGATCCCCGACAGCTTCGACATCGGCCGAATGCTGCTCGGCATCCTCATCTTCTGGGGCATCGCGGCAACCTCCTATCGCGGCACCCACATCACGGTCGACCTGGTCTGGGGCAATGTCGGGCCGCGCCATCAGCGCTGGATCGACGTGTTCGCGACCCTGGTGCTGCTGTTCGTCGTCACCGTGCAGACCTGGACGCTGTTCGACAAGGTCCGGCTGACCTACAACGACAACGTTCAGACCTTCGACCTGCACATGCCGACATGGCCGTTCTTCCTTGTCGCGTGGATCGGCGACGTCTGCGCCGTGCTGCTGATCGCGATCCGCACGTACCGGCTGATCTTCCACCCCGAAGACATGCATGAACCCAAGAGCAAGGTGACGGAGTAACCATGAGTACCGACGCCGTCGCCGTCATCGGCTTCGTCGCCCTGTTCGCCCTGATGCTGCTGCGCGTGCCGGTCGGCATGGCCATGGGCCTCGTCGGCGTGTGCGGCTTCAGCTATCTCGTGGGCTCGACACCGGCCCTGAAGATGGTCGGTCAGGTCACCATGCGGACCGTGACTGACTACACCTTCGGCGTCATCCCGATGTTCCTGCTGATGGGCTCCTTCGTCAGCAATTCCGGCATGAGCCGCGAGCTGTTCCGCGCCGCCAACGGTTTCGTCGGACATTTGCGCGGCGGACTCGGCATTGCCACCGTCGGCGCCTGCGGCGGCTTTGCCGCAATCTGCGGCTCCTCGGTCGCGACCGCGGCGACCTTCTCCGCCGTCGCCTATCCCGAGATGCGGCGCTTCGGCTATCCGCAGTCCTTCGCCACCGGCGTGATCGCGGCCGGCGGCACGCTGGGCGCGATGCTACCGCCATCCACTGTTCTTGCGGTCTACGGCATCATCACCGAGCAGGACATCGGCAAGCTGTTCATCGCCGGCATCATCCCGGGCCTGCTCGCGATGACCATGTACATGATCACGATCTCCCTGATCGGCTATTTCCGCCCGGACTTCCTCCCCAAGGGCAAGGTGACGCCGTGGCGTGAGCGCTTTGCCGGATTGAAGGAGATCTGGGCACCGGTGCTGCTGTTCATCTTCGTCATCGGCGGCCTCTACGGCCTGCCCTTCCTGCCGCGCTTCACGCCGACCGAAGCCGGCGGCGTCGGCGCGACGGGGGCCTTCATCATCGGCGTGCTGACCGGCCGCCTCGACCGCGAGAAGGTGCTGGCCTCACTGCTGCAGGCGACGCGCACCGCGGCTGCGGTGTTCACCGTGCTGATCGGCGCGCTGATCTTCGGCTATTTCCTCACGGTGACGCAGACGCCGCAGAAGGTGACGGAATTCCTCACCGGGCTCGGCCTCGGTCCGTACGGCGTGCTGGCGCTGATCATGGTGATGTATCTCGTGCTCGGCTGCCTGATGGACGCGATGGCGATGATCATCCTGACCGTGCCGATCATCTTTCCGGTGATCATGCATCTGGGGTTCGATCCGATCTGGTTCGGCATCATCATCGTCGTGACCGTCGAGCTCGGCCTGATCACTCCGCCGGTGGGCATGAACGTCTTCGTCATAAAAAGCGTGGTGAAGGACGTCTCCTTCTCCACAATCTTCAAGGGCGTAAGCCCGTTCGTGGCAACGGACCTCGTGCGCCTCGTGATCCTGATCGCCTTCCCGCTGCTGGCAACCTGGCTGCCGACGCGCATGATGGCGCATTAGCTTGGCGAAGACCGTTACTTACCCTCCCCTGGAGGGCCCCTGGAGGGGGAGGGTCGATCGCGCATAGCGCGAGCGGGGTGGGGTGACGGTCTCTCCACATTGAAGACTGCGCGAGCGGAGAGATCACCCCACCCCGGCGTTTCGCGCCGACCCACGGGCGAGCTTCACTCGTCCCGGACCCCTCCAGGGGAGGGTAAGACGCGGTATCGTTCGTCATGGCCAATTAAGAGGTGAAGCGATGACCACCCCGACCCTCGAAACAAGATACGTCTTCACCATCACCGCGCGGATCGGCGATGTCGTGACCGCGGGCGAGACCGGGATCGGCGTCCGCCGGATCATTCCGATCATCGGCGGCGAGGTGGCGGGCGCGGTTACCGGAAAGGTGCTCCCCTTCGGCGCCGACTTCCAGACGATCCGACCCAACGAGCTGATCGATCTCGAAGCGAAATACGCCTTCGAGACCGATGACGGTGCGACCGTCTATGTCGAGAACAAAGGTATGCGCTTCGGCCCGGTCGAGCTGTTGCACAAGCTCAAGCGCGGCGAGCCGGTCGATCCGAAGCTGATCTACTTCCGCACCGTGCCGAAGTTCGAGACCGGTCACGAGACGTACCGCTGGCTGATGGAGCACATCTTCGTGGCGTCAGCGGCGCGCCATGCGGATCGCGTCGTGATCGACGTGCATCAGGTGATGTGAGGGAGAGGCCTAGGGCCTCTAGCCGGATCGCGCCGGACGATGCTGCACATCGCCGAGGCGACCCGGATGAGGTGAAGACGCCTACAACGTCTCTTGCTTGTGCCCGCAGTTCTTGCAGGCGAACTTGACGCGGGTCTGGCCCTTTTCCGCCTGCACCCGGTTCGGCGCTCCGCACTTGCCGCAAACGGCCTCGATGCGGGTCGTGCCCTGCTTGACCACGATGGTCTTCTTTTCCATCGATTCGCGGATCAGGCGCTCGGCCTCCTCGCGCAGGGATTGTTTCGACAAAGCTCGTCTCCGCCTCTGGAAAGCGCGAGAGCCATATCGCACCTGCACGCGAAGCACAATGCACCCTGCCTGCCGCGCGCGCCCCTGTCGCCCCAGAGGGCGCGCTGCGACCGTTCGCCTTACGCCGCCTTGGAGACCTCCATCAGCAGCCGCTCGGCCTTGGCATCCTCGATGCGGTTCACGAGGCGGCTGCTCTCATGATTGTCGCGCACGGTCTTGGTCAGGGTGACGCAGGTCTGGATCATCATCACGATGCCCATGGTGAGATAACCCTTCATCCAGAGGTCGATCGGCAGGAAGAAGATGCCGATGGCGACGAGGAAGGCGGAAGCTGCGAAGGACGCGTAGGTGAAGCTCACCCAAGCGCCGCTATGGGGCTGGCCGTTCTGGTTCATGATGGTCTCCTGTCGATTGATGATTGCGTTCGGTTCGGACTTGCGGTCAGGCCGCCGGCATGCGCCTGGACTTCAATCGCGCCAGCACGTCGTCTGCGGTCGTCTTGAGCCGCGGGCCAAAGCCCTGCTCGGCGAGTCGTTCGGCGGTGGCGAGCGGGCCGGTGGCCGCGTCGAGCTCGACCAGGGCATCGTCCGCCGCTTGAGCCTCCATCTGCCGCTCGCGCAGACGCCTCAACGTCCCCTCCGCCTCCGGCAATGTCGATTCATAGGGGCGCGCGGCCTCGATGCCGCTGCGGCGAAGCGAGCGCACCGCTTCCGAGGCGCGGGCGATCCGGCGACCGCGATCGAGCTCGGTGATGCGGGCCTGCGCGTTGGCGACGTGGCGCTTCAGCCTGATGATCTCGGTCGCGAACAGCGCGCGCGCCGTCATGGCAGCATCGCGATCGGCCTCCAGCGCCGCAATGGCTTCGGCGGCCTCCTTGGCGAGGTCCTCGCGGCCGCCATCCAGCGCCGCAACGGCACGGGTCTCGAGATCGGCGATACGCGCATTCGTGGCCTCGAGCTTGCGGCCTTCCTGCTGGTCCTGCGCGATTGCCAGCGCCAGCGTGCGCTTGCTGCGCTCGACGGCTGCGGCTGCATCGCGCATCTGCTGATCCAGGATCAGAAGGGCGGTGCGGTCTTCCAGTTCCTCGCCCGCAGCGGCGACGCTGCCGCGGAAGAGGGTCACGACGGTCTTGAACATTGGTTGCTCCCTGTCTATGAGCGTTGCTCACAGATGGTTTGTAGCAGGAATCTTGAACATCGTTCAATATTATTTTGAGCGACGCTCAAGAATTTGGTTAAGAATGACTAAGGCCCTGGAACGGCGAGAGAAATTGCGTGCGGCCCTGATCCAGGCGGCCGAACAGATGATCGTCGAGCGGGGGCTGGCGGGTCTCAAGACCCGCGATTTGGCCCGCGAGATCGGCTGCGCCAATGGCGCGGTCTACAATCTGGTGGCTGATGTCGACGAATTGATCCTGCGGGTCGGCTCGCGCACGCTGCTCCGGCTCGACGAGACGCTGACTTTCGCAACAAATGCCGGCGAGCCAACGCCACGGGAATCCCTGGTCCGCATCGCCCTCGCCTATTGCGAATTCGCCGCCGAAAACCTCCAGCTCTGGCGCGCGCTGTTCGAGCACCGGATGGAGACGGGCAAGCTGGTGCCGGATTGGTCCGTGCACGACCAGATGCAGCTGTTCCGTCATATCTACCAGCCGCTGGCCGCACTGTTTCCTGGGCGCAGCCCGGAGGAACTCGGCATCACCGCACGCAGCCTGTTCTCGGCCGTGCATGGCATGGTGGCGCTCGGGCTGGAGCAGAAGCTGGTGGCCGTGCCGCTGCCGGCGCTGCGCAAGGAGATCACGGGCCTCGTGCGCGCGATGATCGACGGGCTGATCGCGCACGACGTGGAAGGAGCGGCGGCTGACTAAAATTTCACCTGTCGCATCGCCAGTCGCGCGCTTAGCCTTCGAGCCGTCCCTCACCTCTCGGAGCACCTCATGCCCCTCCTCATCCGCGGCGGCACCGTCGTCAATCACGATCATTCGCGCCGCGCGGACGTGCTGATCGAGGGCGAGACCATCGTCGCGATCGGCGCATCGCTCGATGCGCCGACAGGGAGCGAGGTCATCGATGCAGGCGGCGCCTATGTCATCCCGGGCGGGATCGATCCACACACCCATCTCGAAATGCCGTTCATGGGCACCGTCACCGCCGACGATTTCGAATCCGGAACCAAGGCGGCGCTGAGCGGCGGCACCACCATGGTGGTGGATTTCTGCCTGCCCGATCCCGGCCAATCCATGCTCGCGGCGTATCAGGAGTGGCGGCACAAATCCGAGAAGGCGGCCAGCGACTACGGCTTCCACATGGCGGTGACGTCATGGTCGAAGCAGATCCATGACGAGATGGAGGTTGTGGTCAAAACCTACGGCATCAACACCTTCAAGCATTTCATGGCCTACAAGGGCGCGCTGATGGTGAACGACGACGAGCTCTATAACTCGTTCGCGCGTTGCGCCCATCTCGGCGCCATGCCGGTTGTCCATGCAGAGAACGGCGACGTCGTCGCCCTGATGCCGGACGCCCTGATCGCGCGCGGCGTCAACGGCCCGGAAGGCCACGCCTATTCACGGCCGCCGGAGGTCGAGGGCGAAGCCACCAACCGCGCCATCATGATCGCCGATATGACCGGCACGCCGGTCTATATCGTGCACACCAGCTGCCGCGAGGCGCATGAGGCCATCGCTCGCGCGCGGGCCAGCGGCAAGCGGGTCTATGGCGAGCCGCTGATCCAGCATCTGCTGCTGGATGCCGGCGAGTACCAGAACAAGGACTGGGATCATTCCGCACAGCGCGTGATGTCGCCGCCGTTCCGCGACAAACAGCATCAGGACAGCCTCTGGGCCGGCCTGCAGGCCGGCTCGCTCCAGGTGGTTGCAACCGACCATTGCGCCTTCACCACCGAGCAGAAGCGGTTCGGGCGCGGCGATTTCAGGAAGATCCCGAACGGCACCGGCGGCCTCGAAGATCGCCTGGCGCTGCTCTGGACCGCGGGCGTCGCCACGGGGCGGCTGACCAAAGAGGAATTCGTCGCGGTGACCTCGGCGAACATCGCCCGCATCCTCAACATCTATCCGCGCAAGGGCGCGGTCGCCGTCGGCTCGGATGCCGATATCGTGGTGTGGGATCCCAAGGCGAGCAAGACCATCAGCGCCGCGCGGCAGATGAGCCGGATCGATTACAACGTGTTCGAGGGTTTTGCCTGCACCGGCGGTGCGGCCGCGACGCTGTCGCGCGGCCGTATCGTCTGGAAGGATGGCGACCTGCGCGCCGAGGCCGGCGATGGCCGATACGTCGAACGTCCCGCCTTCTCGCCGGTGCATGTGGCAAATTCGACCTGGAAGGAACTGACGGCTCCGCGCGCCGTCGCGCGCAGTGCGGTGACGCCGTAAGCCATCGCGCTCCCTGGCAGACGTCCGGGCAACGACAGCCTCAATATCGAAGAGACTTAGGAACGAACGGCTGGAGGCCTCGTTGTCGCGTAGTTTTCCTCCAGCACGCGAGTCCCCCATGTATCACCACGTCAAGAAGTTGATGTTCACCGTGCGCGTCGACGAGCCCGATCCGCGCTTCGGCAATATGCTCCTCGAGCAGTTTGGCGGCGCCAACGGCGAACTTGCGGCTGCGATGCAATATTCGATTCAGGGACTGAATTGCGAGGATCCCGACCGCAAGGACCTCTTGATGGATATCGGCACCGAAGAGCTCAGCCATCTCGAAGTCGTCGGTTGCCTCGCCCGGATGCATCTTGCGCCCTCGCGGAATGACCGCCAGGCGGCGGAGGCCGATCCTCTGATCGCGATTGCCGGCGGAGGCGGCGTCAATCTGTTCAACTCGCAAGGCAATCCCTGGACCGCCGACTATCTCAAGATCACGGGCGAGCTCGACGTCGATCTCCGCAGCAACATCGCCGCCGAAGCGCGTGCCAAGATCGTCTACGAGCGCCTGATCAATTTTTGCGACGATGCCGGCAGCAAGGACGCGCTGCAATTCCTGATGACGCGCGAGATCACGCATATGAAGGCGTTCGCGCGCGCGCTCGAGAGCCTGTCGAAGCCGGCCTTCAGCATCGGCCGGATTGCCCCCACGCCCGGCCTCGTCAACCAGTACTTCAACGATTCCACCGGCAGCGGCGACCATGGCGAAATCGACACCCGCGGCCCGTGGAACGAGGGCGAGGACTGGGTGTTCACAGAATCGCCTGCGCTGCAATCCGCCGATCCGGGCGCTGCCACCCCGATCGTCACGGAGAGCTCGCCGCCTGTAGACGAGGCCGGCCTGACCGATCTGCTGCTGCATGAGCTGCGTGACATCCTCCATGCCGAGAAGCAGCTGACCAAGGCGCTTCCCAAGATGGCCCAGGCCGCGCGCTTCGACCAGTTGCGCGAACTGTTCGAGCAGCATCTGGCCGAGACCGAAAATCAGGTCGAGCGCATCAACGAGTGCTTCGAGCTGCTCGGCGAGAACGCTCGCGCCAAGCCTTGCAAGGGCATGATGGGCCTGATCGAGGAAGGCCAGGAGGTCATGAAGGAAAGCCAAGAGAAGGAGGATGCAGCCGCCGACCTCGCGCTGATCTCTGCGGCGCAACGCGTCGAGCATTACGAGATGTCCGGCTACACCACCGCGCGCAACCTGGCGCAGCAGCTGCGCCACAGCGCGATCGTCGCCCTGCTCTCCAAATCTCTCGCCGAAGAAGAGAATGCCGATCTCCTGCTCAACCAGATCGCGCGATCGCTGATGTCGGTGGCGAAGATGCCCGCCGCGCTGGAGCAGGCCGAGTAGTCTGCGCCGACGCGCAACACCTATCGATCCAAGCCGCCTCGCCTTGTCGCGGGGCGGCTTGGGGCTTCCTGGCTCTGGCATACAGCTTGTCTCTCGATGCCGGACAATTCCGGACAGGAGGCACCCTTGAGCGTTTCACCCCTCGATTTGAACCGCCGCAGCGTCATGCTCGGCGGCTTCGGTGCCGCCGGGATGGCAGCCTTTGCGCCACGCCTCGCTTGGGCGCAGGGGCGCAGCGAGACGTTGCTGGTGGTGCAGGAGCTCGGGCCGAACTCGCTGGACATGCAGGGCGTCGGCTCCAACCAGACCGTGAACGGCCTGTCCTGGAACTGTTACGACCGCCTGCTCACCTACCCCTCCAAGACACTGCCGGACGGGACGTTGTCGTATGACCGCGAGAAGCTCGCGCCCGAGCTGGCGGAGAGCTGGGAGGTCGCCGCCGACGGCATGTCCTGCACCTTCAAGCTTCGCAAGGACGCAAAATTCCACGACGGCACGCCTGTGACCGCCAAGGACGTCAAATGGTCGTTTGACCGCGCCGTGAAGGTCGGCGGCTTTCCGACCTTCCAGATGTCGGCGGGATCGCTGGAGAAGCCGGAGCAGTTCGTGGTGGTCGACGACCACACTTTCCGTATCGACTATGTCCGCAAGGACAAGATGCTGCTGTTCAACGTCGCCGTCGTCGTGCCCTTCATCATCAATTCCGAGCTCGCCAGGAAGAACGCAACGCCGGAAGACCCGTGGGCGCTGGCCTGGCTGAGGAACAACGAGGCCGGCGGCGGCGCCTACAAGATCGAGAGCTGGAAGCCGGGCAGCGAGACCGTGCTGACGCGCTTCGACGACTGGAAGAGCGGGCCGCTGCCGAAGGTCAAGCGCGTGATCGCCCGCGACGTTCCCTCCGCCGGCACGCGCCGCGCCATGCTGGAGCGGGGCGATGCGGATATTTCCAGCGGCTTTGCCCCGCGCGATTTCGAGCAGATCATCAAGGAGGGCAAGGTCAAGGTCTCCGGCGTGCCGATCCCGAACGCGCTGTGGTACGTCGCGTTGAATACCGCCAAGCCCCCATTCGACAATGTCAAGCTGCGCCAGGCCATCGCCTGGGCCATGCCGTACGAGCAGATCCAGACCAGCGCGTTCTTCGGCCGCGCCGTTCCCATGTATGGCGGCACCGCCGAAGTCTCAAAGCCGGTCTGGCCGCAGCCGTTTCCTTACGTCACCGATCTCGACAAGGCCAAGGCGCTGCTGAAGGAAGCGGGTTTCGAATCCGGCCTGGAGACGACGCTGTCGCTGGACACCGGCACCGCCACCGTCGGCGAGCCGACCGCGATCCTGATCCAGGAGAATCTCGCCAAGATCGGCATCAAGGCGGCAATCGAAAAGATTCCCGGTGCGAACTGGCGTACGACGCTGAACAAGAAGGAGCTGCCGCTCGCGCTCAACCGCTTCAGCGGCTGGCTCGATTATCCCGAATATTACTTCTACTGGAATTTCCACGGCAACAACTCGATCTTCAACATCTCCTCGTACAAGAACAAGGAGATGGACGCCCTGATCGACAAGGCGCGCTTCACCAACGATGCCGCGGAGTACGACAGATGCGTGAAGGATTTCATCGCGCTCTGCATGCGCGACGTTCCCGTCGTTCCGCTTAACCAGCCGATCCACGACGTTGCCATGCAAAAGGGCGTCTCCGGCTACGAATTCTGGTTTCACCGCGAACCGGACTATCGCCAGTTCGCGAAATCATAGCCTGGCGGCCCGAGAGCTCGAAATGTTCTCATCGTCATGGCCGGGCTTGTCCCGGCCATCCACGCCTTGCCTCTCTGCGCCAAGAACGTGGATGCCCGGGACAAGCCCGGGCATGACGAGACGCTTCAGCCGCGCCTGACTCGCATGCAGCATCGCGGCGTCGAGCCTGCCCTGTCGCGATCCTTCCAGGGCGCAGGCAAAGACACGGTAGAACTGCGCGCCGTCATAGGCGACCAGCAGCAGATCGACGCCGGCATTGATCGCCTCGACCACGGCCTTGCAGACGTCGTTCTGGTAGATCGCGCCCATGATGAGGTCGTCGGTCATCACCACACCCTGGTAACCCCAGGTCCCACGAATGATCCCATCGACGACGCGCTTCGAATGCGAGGCGGCGCGATCTGGATCGACGGCTGTGAGCGTGACGTGGCCCACCATGAGGGCGCTGCGCGAATGCGACAGCACCTCGCGGAACGGGAGCCAGTCGGTTGCCTCCAGCTCCTTCACCGGCGTGTCGAGATTGGCGCTGAAATGATGCGTGTCGGCGCGCACGCGGCCAATGCCGGGAAAATGCTTGAGCGTGGCGCCGACGCCCGTCTCTTCCAGCCCGCGCACATAGGCGCTCGCGATGGTGCTGACGACGGCGGGATCGCTCGCAATCGCGCGCTGGCCGATCAGCGTGTGGAAATCGAGACGGTTGCGCCGCGCCGGCGGCTTGAGGTCGAGCACCGGGGCGAGATTGAGGTTGACGCCGATTTGGGCGAGTTCCCGGCCGTGGATGCGGCCGAACTCCTCGGCCTTGGCCTGCTGCTCATCGGAAGCCAGTCCCGTGAGCGTCGCCAGCGCCGGCACTTTCGTCAGCGGCGGCGCAAGATGCCCGACGATGCCGCCCTCCTGATCGGCGGCGACGATCAGCGGCGGCAGGCCGGCTGCGCGCCTGAGATCCTGCAGCGCCGCGATCTCCGCCCGCAACGTCTCGATGGCGCGGCCGCGGATATTGTGCCGGGTGACATAGACGCCGCCGATCAGGCCCTGCTTGGCAAGACGCGCAACCTCGGGAAAGGAGGAATAGCCGACCATGAAGTGCGGCCCGAGCTGCCGCGCCTCGGCGGCGCTGGCGTTGAGAACGTCGTGCTTGCGCAGCTCGAACTTCAGATGCGCAGCCGACATCAAGAGCGACGGCAGGCACCAGAGCACGACGAGCGCCTTGCCGGCGATGGTGCTCCAATGCCCTCTGCGCAGCAAGAGAACGACGATGCCGATGCTTGCGACGACAAGCGCGGTGTTTCCGGCGCCACGCAGCACGAGAAGATAGGGATCGTTCTTGTTCGCGGCCGCGAATGAAGCGACGGGCGCGGCCAGCCAGAGCAGGATGAGACCGATGCGGTTGAGCAATTGCATGATGAGTCACTTGCGAAAAGCGATGAATGCTTCGCACCTATCAAAGCGAATCACGCTGCGCGAGAGGCAAAAGCGCACCTGCACGAAAACTGCAAAAAACTCCTGAAGCCGTGCAGACGATGATCCTGCCGTCTGCACAAGTGCCGTTCAGAATTCGTGATGCCACCATTCACGGAGACTTTCTGGACATGACGAGCCTGGCTTCGACGTCGACGACGGATATCCAGCCGATCAGGCCTTCGGCGCTGTCGGCCAAGCTCGCAGTGGCGCTGCTGCTGGCCGGGCTCGCCGACTGGCTGTTCTACGGTCAGCGGATCGGGCTGTCGCTGACGCTGTTTGCGATCGCGACTGCCTGCGTGTCGGTGCTGTTCAATCATGCGGCTTTGGACCTGCGGCGCGCGATGATCAGCGGCGCGATCCTCGTGCTCGGCCTTGTGCCGGCCATGGAAGAGCTCAACACGCTATCGTTCCTGATCCTCGTCGCGTCGCTGACGATTGCGCTGTTGCCTGCAACCAATCCCGATACGTCCGGGCTCACCGACCGCGCCCGCGCGCTGTGCAATTTCCTCCTGCTCGGTCCCTTCAGGTTCTTCCTCGATGCGCCCCAGGCCTTCAACATGTCGGCCTTCACCCGCGGCATCGCGCTCTGGCTGATGCCCGCGGCGCTCAGCACCGTCTTCATCGCATTGTTCGCCGCCGCCAATCCGGTGATCGAGCAATGGGTGTCGCTGCTCAATCCCAAGGTCATGCTCGACCATGTCAACATGTGGCGCGTCCTGTTCTGGACCTTGATGCTGGCTCTGGTCTGGCCGTTCATCCATGTGCGCTGGCGGCGCAGGGCGGTCGTCGCCACCGCCGTGGCCGAGGGCCCCGTGCCACCGCCGCTGCCGCCTATGGTCTCGGCGGAATTTCTCGGCCCCTCCACCATCCTGCGCTCGCTGATCCTGTTCAACCTGCTGTTCGCGGCACAGTCCATTCTCGACGGCATTTATCTCTGGGGCCACGTGGCGCTGCCCGACAACATGACTTATGCGACCTACTCCCATCGCGGCGCCTATCCGCTGATCGCGACCGCCCTCCTCGCCGCTGCCTTCGTGCTGGTGGCAATGCGTCCGGGCGGGCCGGCCGAGAAATCAAAGGTGATCCGGCCGCTGGTCTATCTCTGGGTCGGACAGAACGTGCTGCTGGTCGTCTCCTCCATCCGCCGGCTCGATCTCTATGTCGACATCTACATGCTGACCTATTGGCGGATTGCAGCGTTCGTCTGGATGGGACTGGTAGCGCTCGGCCTGATCCTGATCGTCGCGCGCATCGTGCTCGACAGGTCCAATCAATGGCTGATCGGCGCCAATCTCGCCGCATTGGCTATCGTGCTCTATGGCTGCTCGCTCGTGAACTTCGACGCCTTCATCGCCGACTACAATGTCGTCCACAGCCGGGAAGTTTCGGGAAAAGGCGTGCAGATCGACATCGACTATCTCCTGACGCTCGGGCCGCAGGCGGTGCCAGCCATCGACAAGGCGATCGCGCTACGGCCCGCCGTCAAAGAGGGCTGCCTTGTGTCACGCCGCGATCGCCTTGTAGAACAGCAGCGTCAGGACCTGGCCTGGCGAAGCTGGGGCTTTCGCAACTGGCGACTCCAGCGCAGGCTGGACGCCGAGGCGAAAGCTCAGGCCGGCAGCCAGCCGGCGAGTTGACGAGGACACGGAGAGTTACTTGGCGCATCGCATTCTCATCGTCGACGACGAAGGCCACATCCGCGAGGTCATCCGCGTCGCCCTGAAGAAGGCCGGCATGGACGTGATCGAGGCCCGCGACGGCAAGGAGGCGCTTCTCCGCTTTGCCGCCGACAGGCCCGATCTCATCGTGCTGGACATCGGCATGCCCGAGTTCGACGGCCTCGACGTCTGCCGCGAGATTCGCAAAGGCTCCGACGTGCCGATCCTGTTCCTGTCGGCGCGCGACGAGGAGATCGACCGTATCCTGGGCCTCGAGATCGGCGGCGACGACTACGTCACGAAGCCGTTCAGCCCGCGCGAGCTGGTGGCGCGGGTCAATGTCATCCTGCGCCGCCTCAGCCCGCGCAACGGCGAGGCCAAGGCCGGGCCCACCGCGCTGACGCAAGGCGGGCTGCTGATCGATCCCGAACAGCATGTCGCGTCCTTTGCCGGCACGCCGCTGAAGCTGACCGCGATCGAGTTCGGCATCCTGCGCGCGTTCCTGACCCGGCCGACATCGGTGTTCAACCGCGAGCAGCTGATGCGCGCGGCCTACCAGCTCAACATCCAGGTCTCCGACCGCACCATCGACAGCCATATCCGCAACATCCGCGCCAAGCTCGCGGCGCTTGCTTGCGACAACGTGATCGAGACCATCCACGGCGTCGGCTTCAAGCTCGGCCGCTGCGAGAAAGAGGCATGAGTGCTGCGCCCGACAAATGGCGGCCGTCGCTCACCCTCGTGATCTTCACGGTGCTGGCGACGGTCGGCATACTGCCGCTGGTCGGCCTGTTCTTCTTCCGTCTCTACGACAACCAGCTGATCCGCCAGACCCAGGCCGAGCTGATCGCACAGAGCCGCGTGCTGGCGACGATCTATGCGCAGGAGGTGACGGCCCGGCTCGACAGCGGCCTCGTGCTCGGCGCCGAGGTGCCGCCGGGCGTGCTGCCCGATCCCGGCGACCAGGTCACACCGATCCGCCCCGCGCTCGACCTCACCGCGAACGACCTGTTGCGGCGGCGGCCCGACGCATTGCCCGCGCCCGGGCAGGCGCAAGCAGCCTATGTCGAGATCGGGGCCAGGCTGACGCCGATCATCCGCGAGACCCAGAAGGTGACGTTGGCCGGCTTTCGCATCCTCGATCCGCAAGGCGTGGTGATTGCCGGGCGGCAGGAGGTCGGGCAGTCGCTCGCCCATATCGAGGAGGTCGCGGACGCCCTGCACGGGCAATACCGCGCGACTTTACGCAACCGCGTGCCGGACAAGCCGCCGCCGCCGATCTATTCCTTCAGCCGCGGCCTCGGCGTGCACGTGTTCTCGGCGATGCCCGTCATCGTCAACAACCGCGTCGCCGGGGTGATCTACACGACGCGGACGCCGAGCAACATTTTCGACCACCTCTACCAGGAGCGGGCCAAGTTCGTGCTGGCCGGCCTTGCCGTCATCCTCGGCACCATCGCGATCGGCCTCGTGTTCTCGCGCACCATCACGCTGCCGATGCGCGAGCTGATCGACCGCGCCGCCCGAATCGGCCGCGGCGACCGGGAGGCGTTCCAGCCGCTGAAGCATTACGGCACGCGCGAGTTCGCCCAGCTCTCGCACAGCTTTCTCGGCATGGCCGAGCAGCTGGCGCGGCGCTCCGACTATATCGCGACCTTCTCGGCCCATCTCACTCACGAGCTGAAATCGCCGCTGACCTCGATCAAGGGCGCGGCCGAGCTGCTGCAGGATTCGGTTCAGGGCAAGGCCGAGGGCCTGACGCCGGCCGAGCAGAACACCTTCATCGCTAACATCCTGTCGGATACCCAGCGGCTGGAGGCGATGGCGCAGCGGCTGCGCGAGCTCGCCCGCGCCGAGAGCCTGCCGCAGAACGAACGCACCGAGCTGGCACCCGTGATCGCCGATCTCAGGAGCCGGTTTCCGGCAAGCGCGATCGAGGCCAGCGGCAGCCTCGACCGGGCGATCGGCATGTCCTCGGAGAAGGCGCTGATCGTGCTGTCGCACATCGCCGACAATGCGGTGCGGCACAAGGCCGGGACGATCAGGCTGGAGGCGGTCGACGCGCGGACGACCGTGCTTGTGACGGTCAGCAATGATGGCGAGCCGATATCGGCGCCGAACCGCGACAGGATCTTCGATGCGTTCTTCACCACCCGCCGCGACCAGGGCGGCACCGGGATGGGGCTGGCGATCGCGCGCGCGGTGATGGCGAGCCATGGCGGCTCGATCAGGCTTAAGCCGACCGACGAGGGCGCAGCCTTCGAGCTCCAGTTTCCGGTTGCCTAGATCGCAAAGACCCAGACGGCGACGATGGTGCCGATGGTGGCGAGACCGGCGATAGTCCAGCCGGCGGCGTATTCCAACTCAGGATGACCGGTCGCCCGCATGATCTCAACCGGATCGGCGGTATGCTTCTCTGCCATGACAGCCTCGCACGTTTCTTCCCGCGTCATAGATAAGTCGCATCAGCCGCAAAGAGGTTCCATCACGGAAATGCGAGGCATGACGCAGCTAGGTTTGTTCGCCGACCCGCAGGAAGGCCCGGCCGGACTTCGCTACACGGACGATTTTATCGATCGGGCCGCCGAGCAGGATCTGATCGGCCGCATCGCAGCATTGCCGCTCCAGCGCTTTCAGTTCGGCGCGTTCGAGGGCAACCGCCGGGTGGCGTCGTTCGGCTATCGCTACGACTACACGCTGCAGCGTCTGGCCGAGGCCGGTCCGATCCCGGACTGGGTGCGGTCGGTCGCGCGGCAGGCCGAGGCCTGGGCGGCGCTGCCGGAAGGCAGCGTCCGGCAGGTGCTGTGCACCGAATACGAGGTCGGCGTCGGCATCGGCTGGCATCGCGACAAGCCGCATTTCGACAAGGTGCTCGGCCTGTCGCTGGGCTCGCCATGCAACTTCCGCTTCCGCCGCCGCAACAGCGCCAAGTGGGAGCGCCACACGCTCGCGGCCCTGCCGCGCTCGCTCTACATGATGGACGGCGAGGCGCGGTCGCAGTGGGAGCACAGCATCCCCCCAGTCGCGGCGCGGCGCTACTCCATCACCTTCCGGACGATGAAGCGGGCCTGACGGACCATCCAAAACAAAAGCCGCGAAAACAACCCCATGCACAGTAGAAAGCCGTTTCAGGCGCGAGCCTCGGCGGCGCTGGACAACGGCCTGACGGATCGGGATAAACGGCGGCTGCGCATCCAAGGTGCCGCGAATTCGCCTCAAGGCCGGCTAACTAATGAGATGAATTGAAAAGACGGGCCAGATCAGCGAGCCGATATGGAGCCCCGCAAGGCCGCCACACCCATGAAGAATTATCTGACATTTTTCCTGTTTCTGACCATGACCACGGCCTCCGCGCACGGACCCGTGCCGGGCCGGCTCCCGCCGCCCTCGGGTCTCGTGCAGGCGGGCCTCACCGATTCCGACACCACCGCAGGCGGCACCGCACGGCTATGCGAGCAGGTCACCTTCTCGCGCGGCCTGCGCTATGGCGAGAGCGAGGCCAATGTGCTCGATGTCGCGACCAGCGCAACCAAGGCCGACACGCCGCGGCCGGTGCTGCTGTTCGTGACGGGAGATACCTTCACCGGCGACCGCGGAGCGCCGGAGCTGTCGCGCCAGATCCAGGACCAGGCGATGTGCTTTGCCGCGCGCCACGGCATGATCGGGGTCCGCGTCGATTATCGCCTGGCGCCCGCGGCGACCTGGCCGGCCGGCGCGGCCGATGTGGCCGCGGCGCTGTCCTGGGTTCATGGCAATATCGACCTCTTCAACGGCGATGCCCGCGCGATCGTCGCGGTCGGCTACGGCGCCGGCGCCTTCCACGTCGCGACCATGCTGGCGCATCCCGAGCTGCAGACCGCCGGCGCCGACGTCGCGGGCGTGGTGCTGGTGTCCGGGATCTACCGCGTCGGCAAGGACGCGAGCGACAGCGAGAAGGCCTATCTCGGCGGTGACGCCACCCAGTACGACAAGCGCTCGGTATTCCCCGGCATCCTCAATGTCGACGTGCCGATCGTGCTGGCCTGGGCCGCGGATGATTCCGCCGGCCTCGTGGCGCAAGGCGAGACGCTGAAGAAGACGCTGTGCGGCGCCGGCCATTGCCCGCGCAGCACGCTGCTGCGCAGCCGCGACGGCATCGCGAACGCCTTCGGCCTCGATGGTTCCGGCGACAGCCTCGCGGAGCCGACGCTGCTGCTGGTGCGTCAGCTCGAGGCGCGGGGGTTGCCGTAGGGGTTGCGGTAGCGCGGTTTCTACTCTGACCGTTTGCTGGGCCAATCCCCCGCCCTCCGCCGCAGGAGCACACTTCTCGCGTCGTGGGCGGTCGGTCCTTACCCTCCCCTGGAGGGGGCCTGGAGGGGGAGGGTCGGCTCACATGAAGCGAAGCGCAATGTGAGACGGGGTGGGGTGACGGTCTATCAGCGTCGCACACTGCCCGGGTCGAGAGATCACCCCACCCCGCTCGCGCTACGCGCGATCGACCCTCCCCTCCAGGGGAGGGTAAGAGCAGGTTGCCACACGACACACACTCTCGATCAGAAATCAATGCAGCGCGTCAACACGCCTGCCATTTCGCTTCCGGCCCATGCGTCGCATCGAAGCGCGACAGCCACACGATTGCCAAACGCTTGACCTAGATCAAGCGGCCTTGGTGGGGATTGAGCCGACCTCGTTGGGGCCAACCACAAGGCATCGAACATGCGCGTCATCGGCAGGATGCTGTTCGTTTCCGTGATTGCCATCGCATCGCTGGGCGCGATGTCGCTGCAGCAGCACGCGGATCAACCCGCAAGCGATGAGGAAATCCGCATCGGCAATGTCATGCCGTATTCGGGGTCGCTCTCGGAATTCGGCGCGATCGGCCAGGCGGAAGCGGCCTATTTCGACATGGTCAACGCGCGCGGCGGCATCAATGGCCGCAAGATCCGCTTCATCACCCGCGACGACAATTCCGATCCGGCGACCGCGCTCGAGCTGACGCGCAAGCTGGTCGAGAAGGACGGCGTGCACCTGATGTTCGGCTCGTTCGGCACGCCCGGTAATCTCGTCACGCGCTCGTACCTGAACGAGAAGAAGATCCCACAACTGTTCGTCGCCTCCGGCGACGAGGAGCTGAGCCAGCCGAGCGCGTTTCCCTGGACCATGGGCTGGCAGCCGTCGTTCCGGTCGGAAGGGCGCATCTACGCCAACTACATCCAGGCCTCTTACCCGAGGAAGAAGATCGTCGTGCTCTGGCAGAACGACCAGTTCGGGCGCATGCTCTACAAGGGCATCCAGGAGGGCCTCGGCGATCTCAACCGTCACGTCCTGGTCGACATCGCCTTCGACCTTGCCGACGAGCATCTCGACGGGCACGTCTCGATCCTCAAGCGCGCCGGTGCCGACATCTTCGTCTTCCTCGGCGTGCCCTCGACCGCATCCAAGGTGATCAAGCTGGCAGCGTCCCTGAATTGGCGTCCCGTCTTCATCGTCAACGATGCCTCCGCCTCGATCGCCAACGCGATGGCGCCCGCGGGGCTGGAAAACTCTGCGGGCGTGATTTCGGCGGCCTTTTTGAAGGATCCGAGCGATCCCGCCTGGAAGGACGATCCCGGCATGAAGGACTGGTTCGCCTTCATGGACAAATACCATCGGGTCGAAAGCACCAACAACAGTGCGGCCGTCTATGGCTACGCCGCGGCCGAGGCGCTGACGCAGGTGCTGAAGCAATGCGGCGACGATTTTTCACGCGACAACATCATGCGCCAGGCGGCTTCGCTCAGGGACTATCAGCCTTCGGTCGCATTGCCCAACATCAGGATGAACACCTCGCCCAACCGCTACCTGCCGATCAGGCAGATGCGGCTGGTGCAGTTCGACGGGCGGTCGTGGCAGCCGTTCGGGGACGTGATCGAGACCGCGTTCACGGAAGGCGCGGCAAGGTAAGGTCTCTTACCCTCCCCTCACGCCGGCTTGAGCGAGGCCAGCGCGTTCTCCAGGAGCGAGCGGACGCGTGCGGCGTCGCCTGATTTCACCACGGCGGGGTCGAGATAGAGCTCGAGGCCCGGTGCGCGTTCGGTGATGATGCCGCTGTTCTCCGCAGCTTTGTCGTTCAGCGCGTCGACCGAATAGGGGATCACCTCGCGGCTGATGCCCTTCATCGTGATTGCCGGCAACGCATGCGCTCGGACGACGTCGCTGACAAGAGCGAAGGTCTCGTAGCTCAGCACGATGCCGCCGGGCTCGGCGATCGATTGCAGGCGCGCAGCGAGGTTCGCCTCCGCACCGATGATGGTGTAGTCCATGCGGTCGGCGCTGCCGAAATTGCCGACATTGCAATAGCCGGAATTGATGCCCATGCGCGAGCGGAACGGTTGCTCGATGCCGGACGCCCGCCATTTCGCGTTCAGCTCGGCAAGGCGTTGCTGCATGCGCCAGGCCATCTGCAGGCAGGCCTGTGCATCGGCCCGGTCGCCCTTGGTCTCGGGGTCGCCGAAGAAGATCAGCATGGCATCGCCGATGAACTTGTCGATGGTGCCGCCATATTCGTGGGCGATCGCCGACATCTCCGTGAAATATTCGTTGAGCAACTGTGTCAGCTGCTCTGGCTGGAGCCGTTCCGCGGTCGCCGTGAAATTCTGGATGTCGGAGAAGAAGATAGTGAGCTTCTTGCGCTCGGTGTGGATGGTGACGTCCTTCTGGCCCGAGAAGATGCTCTTGTAGACCTGCGGCGGGATGTAGCGCGAGATCTTCATCGACAGCGAGGCCAGGAAGTCGTTGGCGGATTCGAGCTCCTTGTTCATGTTCTTGATGCGGCGCGCCTGACGGCGCTGCAATGACAGGAACGCCAGTCCGCTCCCGGCGGCGATCACGAAATAGGCCAGCAGGAACTTGAACGAGAAGATGTTGGCGGCGATCGGCTGGGCGATGATCACCTCCTGGATGCCGCGGACATCCCCCACCTTCCAGTCCTTCTTCGGGCTCTCGGGGTGGCTGTTGTGGCAGCTGACGCAGGCCGGCCCCATCGTGACGGGCGCAACCAGGCGGACCTTGTCGTTGAACAGCGAGGTCTCGGTCTCCACGATCTTCTGCTCGGGATCCCGGCGCAGCGCATCGAGCGCGTCCTTCTCGAACTTGTCGAGCTGGTGCGGAGCGCGGTTCTGGAACGGGAAGTCCGAGACGAAGCGATAGGTGATGTTCTCCTGCTGGGCGCCGATCACCCGGCCGAGCTCCAGCGACAGCGTCGCGGGGATCGGGATCGCGCCGGGCACGGATTCGTAATTGTGCACGACCTTGGTGCTGCCGTTGGGGTTGGCGAGCACGCGCCCGACCACGTTGGAGCCGTAATAGCTGCGCACGCTCGTGATCACCGAATTGAGATCGATCGCCTGGCGCCGCAGCGCCGTCTTGCTGAGCTCGGTCAGGTCCAGCCACACCGCGACCGGCAGGGCGAGCAGGAGGAAGACGATCGCGGCACCCGTGAGGACGCCGCTCTTGCGCTGTTCTTCGGAGATCGCTTGTTTCACGTCGTGGCTCCGTTGTGTGCGATTTTGTCGCAAACCCCTCGGCATTTGCGGCAAGGAATGCGGCGCCACAGAGCCAAGAATCGCAGGCTCACGCAACCCCATTTTATGGTGGGTCGGCAGAGGAGCCTTTTCGTTTGATCACGGATGCTTAAGATCGGCGCCCGACCTGCATTCGCTCCGCCGGGAGAGAGCCATGACCGAGACCATCCGCATCAAGCGCTTTGTCGCACGCCCCGTGATCGTGCCGATGAACCTACCGCTCCAGACCGCGACCGGGGCGGTCGCCAAGGCACCGCTGGTGCTGATCGACTGCGAGACCGACCACGGCGCGGTGGGCCATTCCTATCTGTTCTCGCTCACGCCCTCGGCCTTGAAGCCGCTGGCGGCGATGGTCACGGAAATGTCGGACCTCGTCGCCGGCGACGAGCTGCTGCCGTTCGAGATCGAGCGCAAGCTGAGCCAGCGCTTCACGCTGCTGGGCCTCGCCGGCCTGCAGCGGCTGGCGCAATCCGGCATCGACATGGCGGCATGGGACGCGCTGGCGCGCTCGCGCGGCCTGCCGCTCGCCCGCCTGCTCGGCGGCGCGCCGAAGCCGGTGCGCGCCTACAATTCGAAGGGCCTGGGCATCATGCCGGCGGGCGCCGCGGTGGAGGAAGCCCACAAGCTGCTGGCCGAGGGGTTTCACGCCGCAAAGATCCGCGTCGGCCGACGCGATGCGCGGGAGGACCTCGCCGTGGTGCGCGCGGTGCGCAAAGCCGTCGGCGACGAGGTCACGCTGATGTGCGACTACAACCAGGCGCTGACGGTCACCGAAGCGATCCGCCGCGGCGAGATGCTCGACGACGAGGGCCTCAGCTGGATCGAGGAGCCGATCCGCCACGACGATCATGCCGGCTGCGCCCGCATTGCCGACGCGCTGCAGACGCCGGTCCAGATCGGCGAGAATTTTGACAGCGCGTTTTCCATGCAAACCGCGCTCTCGGCAGAGGCCTGCGACTACGTGATGCCTGATGTCCAGCGCATCGGCGGCGTCACCGGCTGGCTCCGCGCCGCTTCGCTTGCCCATGCTGCCGGCATCGAGATGTCGTCGCACCTGTTCTCTGAAGTCAGCGCGCATCTGCTCTGCGTGACGCCGACCGCGCATTGGCTGGAATATGTCGACTGGGCCGACGCGGTGCTGGCAACGCGGCTGCAGATCAAGGACGGCTTCGCGCTGCCGAGCGAGGAGCCGGGCAACGGGATCGCGTGGGACGAAGCGGCGGTGAAGAAGTATCTGGTGGAGTGACGGGTCTCTCATCTCGCCATCGCAAGCACACGATCTCGTCCCTCGTTGCGAAAGCATGCGACACGGATTAACGATCCGCCATGACCACTTGGCGCCCACATCCCCGTATCCGCGTCGTCGCGATCGGCCTGCATTGGCGCGGCGGGCGGCTGCTGGCGGCCGAGGTGCGCGACGATGCGGGGCGGATCAAGGGCGTGCGCCCGCTCGGCGGCGAGATCGAGTTCGGCGAGAGCTGGCGCGCGGCCTTGGTGCGGGAATTCAACGAGGAGCTCGGCATCGACGTCGGCATCATGGGCGAGCCATTGGTGATGGAGAACATTTTTGTGCACGAGGCATCGGCCGGGCACGAGGTGATGTTCATCGCGGAGGTCGCGTTTCCGGATGGCGCATTCGCCGGCCAGGACCGCATCGACTTCCGCGAGGACAATGGAGAGCAAATCGTCGCGCGCTGGTTCGACCTTGCCGATCTCGACCTGGACGGCGGGCCGAGGCTCTACCCGACGGGGCTGAAGGACTTGCTGCTGCAGCCTGCGCGTCGTGCATCAACGGAAGAGTGATGCGTGATCCTTGTCGAGACGCCGACGACGTCGGTTGACAAGCATGGCGCTCTCAAGCAAAATTTCGAAAGGTTGATACCGCCGGCCGCTTGCGCCCGTCGGGGTATGGTGAAGTGTATCGGACCGCCGCCCGCTTCCTTTGCTCACGCGAACGGGTCAGTAACGCAAGCCCTGACATTCTCCGTTCATATTGCAAAGGAACAGAGCATGCGCGATTTCCGCGACGCCAAAGCCATGGCGCAGACGCTCCGCGACTCCCTGAACGCCCGATCGGTCTCCCTCACGGTCAGTGAGAGCCTCGAACTCGTCGCGAGGTTGTTCGGGTTGGCCGATTGGAATGTCCTGGCGGCCCGAATCCGTTCCGCGGAGCAGGCCCGCTCGGGCCGCAGCAACGAGGAAAGTGCCAAGACCGATGCTGCGGATCAGCTCCGCTCGAGAGCCAAAGAAATTCAGTTGCCGCAGGCGGTGCTGGATCGTTATGCCGGAACATACCAATTCCATAGCGCCGTCTTCACCGTGACGCGTGAACAGGATCATCTGTCCGGACGGCTGAGCGGTCAAAGCTCGGCGCCATATTACGCGGTGGGCGAAACAGAATTCGCCGCGCGGGAGATCGATGTCGAGCTACGGTTTACCCTCGGGCCGGATGGGGTGCCTACCGCCGTGATCCTGCGCCAGCACGGCAACGATCACACCATGCCACGCATCGACACGAGCACGGCGCAAGAGCTCCAGCGCGCGATCGAGTCTCGTATGAGCAGCCGGTCCGCCAATCCCGGGACCGCAGCCGCGCTTCGCCGTCTGATCGAGAGCGTCGCATCGGGCCAGCCCAATTACGGCGAGATGAGCGCCGACTTGGCCGAGGCGACACGCAAGCAATTGCCGCGCCTGCAGCCGGGCCTTGCCGAAATGGGCCCGATCACCTCGATCGAATTCCTCGGTGTGAACGCACAAGGACAGGACGTCTATTCCGTCTGGCATCAGGGTGGCGCAGCCTCGCACTGGCACATCGCGCTCGGCAACGACGGCAGGATCATCTCGGCCTTCGTCACGCCGGGGCCATGAGCTCGGTAAGGCTACCACACCTCCGCGCCGGGAATTTTCTTCCGCACCGCCATCCGCTGGATCCAGATGCAGCGGCGGACGGACCTGCTGGAGCGGCCGACGGCGGAGATCCCCTCGCCGGCCTGAAGCAGCGGCGCCACGTTCTGGCGCAAGCTGCGGCAGCGCTGGAGCTCGGCTTGCCAGTCGACGATCGCGGCGTCGGCGCGCGGCGCCATCTGCACCAGCATCGCCATGGCGAGACCGATCGTCCGCATCGCTCCTCTCACTGTGATCCGCCTCCATCCCGGCGGTAGCGGAAATCGCAATGAGAGGCGCCCTGCATGATGGTCTGCGTGCGCGTGAGCCTGACGTCGGGACCGAACCCCTCCGCGGTCGCAAAGTCCGCGGTGCAGATCAGCAGGAAGCCGAGTTCGGGCTCGCCCAGGGCCTTGTAGAACTCGGCATAGGCGCAGCGCGTCACGTCGAACGCGAAGGCGTCCGCCGTCTGTTCGATCACGTCATAGGCGAGCGCATCGTCGCGGGCATAAGTTTTGAAGGCCGACGACACGGCCTTGCCGAGATTGCTATCGTTCTTGGCCTTCCAGAACGCCTCGCCGAAGCCGCGATAGAGATCGCCGAGCGCCTTGCGCACCAGCGCATTGGCGCGGGCTTCGCCGAGTTCGGCCTGCAACGTCTTGATCAGCGGCACCAGCACCTGCGCCTGGATCTTCGCTTGCTCGATGACGGACACGGTCATGGGCGGCCTCGTGTCGGAGATGCCATTGTAGCCGGGATGGAGTGTAGGGTCATCCGGGACAGCGGCCGGGAAACCGCGGCCGGATTGCGCGTCGCTGCAACGGGCTAGAAGCTTTCGAGCAAGCCGCACCAGTCCGTCTTCGCTCTTCGAGCTACGCCGGACACACTTCGCCGCAATCTTCCAGGCTGTGCCATGCGAAGCCGAAGGCGAAGCGTGGTGGGCACGACAGGGATCGAACCTGTGACCCCTACCATGTCAAGGTAGTGCTCTCCCGCTGAGCTACGTGCCCTAAAGTCCACTTGTGTCGGGTGGGGTCCCTATAACGGCTCAGGGGAGCCGGCGCAAGGACGGAAGGGGGCCGATTCAGGCCGCCAGCATCTTGTTCACTTCGCTGACCAATTCGCGCAGATGCACCGGCTTGGACAGGACCTTGGCGTTCTTGGGGGCGTCCGAATCCGAGTTCAGGGCGACCGCGGCAAAGCCAGTGATGAACATGATCTTGATGTCAGGATCGAGTTCCGAGGCCCGGCGGGCGAGCTCGATGCCGTCCATTTCCGGCATCACGATATCGGTCAGCAGCATCTCGAACGGCTCTTCCCGCAGCCGCTGATAGGCGGCCATGCCGTTGTCGTGGGACGAGACCTGAAAACCGGCGTTTTCCAGCGCCTTGACCAGGAAACGGCGCATGTCGTTGTCGTCTTCGGCGAGCAGGATCTTTGGCATGGCAGGAAACGTCGAATCCCCAGAGGATATCAGCAGAGGTCACTAAGCCCGACAGAGGGTAAATTTGGGGTGAAAATCTTAACCCTGCGCCGGCCCCGCTGCCGGCTCTTTGTGGACCGGAACGAGGTCCAGATCAATCGAGCCGGACCGGCGCGTCCCCATCCCGATGCCTGCACGGTTAAGACGTGTTCCAAGGGGCCATGACATCTTTTCGCTTGGCAGAATGGTTGCGATTCCGGACAATGACGACACATAAGAGCCGCGAGATCGGCCGAATCATTGGACCCGGAGCTTGTCCGGATCGTGCGGCACGAAGGGACGAAGCCTGAGAAGATGACCCGCTTTGACGGCGACATGTCGCCAGCCTTCGAGATCTTCGAGCCTGCCGAATGGCGCGCGCCCGTCATCTTCAACTCGCCGCATTCCGGCTCGACCTATCCTGAAGAATTCCTGGCGGCGTCGCGGATCGACCTGCCCACGCTGCGACGGTCGGAAGATTCGTTCATGGACGAACTGATCGGCCATCTGAGCGCGCGCGGCTTTCCGACGGTGCGGGTCAACTTTCCCCGCTCCTATGTCGACGTCAACCGCGAGCCCTATGAGCTCGACCCGCGCATGTTCACCGGCCGGCTGCCGAGCTTCGCCAACACCCGCTCGATGCGGGTCGCCGGCGGCCTCGGCACCATTCCGCGCGTGGTGGGCGACGGCCAGGAGATCTATCGCGACCGCCTCCTGGTCGACGATGCGCTGGGGCGGATCGAGACGCTGTACAAGCCCTACCATCGCGCGCTGCGCCGGCTGATCAACAAGGTGCACCAGATGTTCGGCACGGTGGTGCTGGTCGACTGCCACTCGATGCCGTCGGTCGGCGTCAGCAGGGACGAGCCGCGCCGGCCCGACGTCGTGATCGGCGATCGCTACGGCACCAGCTGCACGCCGCTCTTGCCCGATCGCGTCGAGGAGACCATGAGCGGGCTCGGCTATTCGATCGGCCGCAACAAGCCCTATGCCGGCGGCTTCATCACCGAGCATTACGGCAATCCCGCGAGCGGCCTGCACGCCGTGCAGCTCGAGCTCAACCGCGCGATCTACATGGACGAGCGGCGGCGCGAGCGCAGCGCTCGCTTTGCGCAGGTGGCCGCCGATTTCGGCGTTCTCGCCAACGTGCTGGCGACCACGATTCCGTTCGCCGATCTCGGCCCGTTCCAGGCCGCGGCGGAATAGGACGCAGCTTCTTCTCCGAAACGACGAGGCCTTGCGCGCGGGTGCGTTTTCGCTTCGCAAGCTTGCGCGCCCCAAATGAAAACGGCGGGGCTCAGAAAAAAGGGCCGCTCGCGAATGACGCAAGCGGCCCAAGTCTAGGGAGGAAACGCCCAAGGAGGGCAGCGGTAACGCGAGGCGCTACCGCACCGCAACAATATGCGACCGCGCCGCACAAAGTGCAAGGGCTTTTGCGCGGTTTCTCATGCAAATCGCACATGGCTCAGTTGCTTCTATGGAAGCCCAGATTCAGTTTCTTTGATAAGGGAATTCAATGGGTTGATAGTCATTTGCATACGAACAAGGCAAGGTCGGAACTAAGATTTCAACTCCATGAACGATATTTGGCCAGCAGATGACTGGAATGGGGCAGCCCGCCGCGGCATCCAAAATACCAGGGAGCAACATCAAGACAGCGCTGCACGCGGCAGGCGAATTGAGCTAGGCAGGAGGCAAGCTCTCCAACTTCGCTTCGAGGATTTCGCCTGTGACGGTGATCGACTTCTCCGCCTTCATCGGTCGGCTCGCCACCGCCTCCGGCGAAACCATCCTGCCGTTCTTCCGCACCTCGCTGTCGATCGACGACAAGAGCAAGACCAAGGATTTCGACCCTGTGACGGAGGCCGACCGCGCGGCGGAGGCGGTGATGCGGCGGCTGATCAAGGCCAACTTTCCCCAGCACGGCATCGTCGGCGAGGAATTCGGCAACGAGCGCGAAGACGCCGACTATGTCTGGGTGCTCGACCCCATCGACGGCACCAAATCCTTCATCGGTGGCTTTCCGATCTGGGGCACGCTGATCGCGCTGTTGCACAAGGGCACGCCGGTGTTCGGCATGATGCACCAGCCCTTCATCGGCGAGCGCTTTTCCGGCGACAACGGTTCGGCCAATTATAAAGGGCCGTCGGGCGAGCGCCGGCTCCAGGTCCGCCGCTGCGCTTCGCTGTCGGAGGCCACGACCTACACTACCAGCCCGCTGCTGATGAACGAGCGCGACCGCGCCATCTTCGGCCACATCGAGAAGAGCGCGCGGCTGTCGCGCTATGGCGGCGACTGCTACTCCTATTGCATGCTTGCCGCGGGCCACGTCGACCTCGTGGTCGAGACCGAGCTGAAGCCCTATGACATCGCGGCACTGATCCCGATCGTGACCGGCGCCGGCGGCGTCGTCACCACCTGGGAAGGCAAGCCGGCCCAGGGCGGCGGCCGCATCATCGCCGCTGGCGACGCGCGGGTGCACGAGGCAGCGTTGAAGCTTTTGAACCAGTAGCGCGCGGGCGGAGGGCTTGCATCACCGACGCGGGAGCGGAGATGGCGAAGTAGGTGTCTTACCCTCCCCTAGAGGGCAGGGCTATCGCATATGAGATGTCGCTATGGCACCGGCTGTCTCCACAGCGTCATGGCCGGGCTTGTCCCGGCCATCCACGCCTTTCCACGCGGCACAAGAACGTGGATGCCCGGGACACGCCCTGGCATGACGACCTCTGCAAAATTCAATTGCGATTGCCCTGACCTCCAGGGGAGGGTAACAGCTCCTCACACCGCCTCGGCTCGCAAATGCTCCACCAGCAGCTTGGCCGGCTTCGGTAGCGCCTTGAAGCTGCGCGCGCAGATCACGAGACGGCGGTTGGCGAAGGCATCGCGCAGGCGGACCATGGCGAGCGGCATGGTCTTGGCGCAGCGGCGGGCAGCGGCCTCGGGCACGAGGGCGACGCCGACATCGGCCGCGACCATCTGGCAGATCGCGTCGAAGTCGCGCAGGCGCGCGCGGAAATGCGGCCGCATGCCGAGCCGCGCAGCGTGCTTCGAGATGTGCATCTGGAGCGCGGTGGCGCTGGTCAGGCCGACGAAGTCGCAAGCCCCCGCCTCCTGAAAGTCGATCTGGCGGCAGCCGGCGAACGGGCCGCGTTTCGACGTCACCAGCGTCAGGCGATCCTCGCTGAAGGGAAAGCGTTCGATATGCTCGGGCAGCGCGTGCTCGGCGGCGAAGCCGAGATCGGCGGCGCCTGCGGTGATCGCCGCCGCGATATCGGTGCTCTCGCGCTCCTCGATGTCGACGGCGACGTCGCGATGCTGGCGCAGGAAACCGGCGAGCGCCTTCGGCAGATGCTCCGACAGGCCCGACGTGTTGGCGAGGAAATGCACGCTGGCGCGCACGCCGCTGGCAAAGCCGGCGAGATCGCCGCGCATGGCGTCGATCTGATGGATCACGAGCCTGGCATGATCGAGCAGGCTCTCGCCGGCCGCGGTCAACTCGACGCCGCGGCGCCCGCGCTTGAGCAGCGCGACGCCGAGCGCATCCTCGAGCCCCTTGATACGCGCGCTGGCCGAGGCGAGGGCGAGATGTGATCGCTCCGCGCCGCGGGTGATGCTTCGCTGGTCGGCGACCGCGATGAAGAGCTGGAGATCGACCAGGTCGAAGCGCATGCGATGTCTCCCTGAGCCTTCGTTGAGGCCGAAGGCTCTCTCCGTAACCTCCAGATTGTGCGCCCGCGCGGCTTCGGTCAATGTGCTGGCATGATCGACCCGCTGCTCATCCTCATCGCCGCCGTGTTCCTGCTCGCCGGATTCGTCAAGGGCGTGGTCGGGCTCGGCCTGCCGACGGTGTCGATGGGCCTGCTCGCCGTGAGCATGGCGCCGAGCCGCGCCATCGCCATCGTCATCGTTCCCGCCATCGTCACCAACATCTGGCAGACCTTCGTCGGCCCGTATTTGCGCGACATCCTGCGGCGGCTGTGGCCGCTGATGATCGGCACCGTGGTCGGCTGCTGGCTCAACGCCGGCGCGCTGACCGGGCCGCATGCGCGCTACGGCACGATCGTGCTGGGCGCCCTGCTCGTCGTCTACGCTGTGATCGGCCTGAACAAGTTCGAGTTCCACGTCGCGCCCGAGAACGAGAAATGGGTCGGCGGCGTGGTCGGCGTCATCACCGGCGTGATCTCGGCCTCCACAGGCGTGCAGGTGATCCCGTCGATGCCGTTCATGCAGGCGATCGGCATGGAGAAGGACGAATTGGTGCAGGCGCTCGGGGTGTTTTTCACCACCGCGACGCTGGCGCTCGCCTTTAATTTGACTGCGGTCGGACTGCTCACGCCCGCCAACGTCGTGCCGGGCGCCGTGGGCCTCGCCATGGCCTTTGCCGGCATGTTCATCGGCCAATCGGTGCGGGCGCGGATGCCGGCGGAGGCGTTTCGCCGCTGGTTCCTGATCGCGATGATCCTGCTCGGCCTTTACCTCGCCGGCAGCGCGCTGGCGAAGGAATTCCCTTAAGCGCCTTACGATTTCGGCCCGTAGCCCGGCACCCATTTTTCGTGCTGAGGCAGGTCGTCCTGGATTGTCCACCACGACGCGCGCGACGAGGTGAAAACGTGGAGGCGAGGCCGGACTTCCGGGTCGTCATCGAGCAGGCCAGCGGGAATGCTGACGGTTGGGAGATAGCTCGCCTTGCCCGGCGTCGGGCAGCCGCAGGTCCTGCAACGGTAGCGGATACTGCCCGGCGAGGATTCGTAAGATGCCGTCATGTCCTCGCCCGCCGCGAAGCGAAACTTGTCGGCATCGACATGCGCGTAGGTGGCGAAGGCCGCGCCGCTCAGCTTGCGGCAATTGACGCAATGGCAGTGCGTCAGCGCGCGCACCTTCTCGATCTCGAACCGCACGGTGCCACACAGACAGCTTCCACGGATCATCGAAACCTCCCGAGCGCAGCCTCGATCGGACCGCTTCTCATTCACTAGAAGGAGCTACCGTGTCTCCAGCATGGCGACGCGGATGCCGAGATAGATGAAGAGGCCGCCGAGCGTGCGGTTGACCCAGGCGATCGCGCCCTCGGACTTGCGCAGCCGGTAGGCGGCTCTGGCGGCGAACGCCGCCAGCACCAGGCACCACAGTGTCCCCGTAAAGATGAAGATCAGGCCGAGCGTCAGGAAGGCGAGCGGCTTGTGCGGGGCATCGGCTGCGACGAATTGCGGCAGAAAGGCGAGGAAGAACAGCGCGACCTTGGGATTGAGCGCGTTGGTGAAGACACCCTGGAGGAAGACCCGCTGCAATGAGCTCCGCGCCGGCTCGTCGATGCTTGCAGCCAGCGCCGGGCGCGACCACAGCATCTGGAGACCGGTCGCGACCAGATAGGCCGCGCCGACCAGCTTCAGGATCGAAAAGGCCGTGGACGAGGCCATCAGCAGAGCCGAAAGCCCGATCGCCGCGCCCGCGACATGGACGAAGCAGCCGCAACTGATGCCCAGGGCGGCAGCGGCGCCGCCCCGCCAGCCCATCTGCATGCTGCGGCCGATCACATAGACCGAATCCGGCCCTGGCGTGATGTTGAGCAGCACGCCCGAGAGGATGAAAAGCCCGATCTCGTGAATGCCCAGCATGAAGGTTCTCCGCTGCCGTCCTGACGGTCCTGGTTCCGCTTAGTCGGTTCGCCCGTTCCCGTCCACCGCCGGGATTGCGCAGGATTTACCTCGAATTTGCAATGCGGATCATGCTTCCGCTGCGGCGCATCTGCTCTATAAAGGTGGGGTTCTTGAAATGCGGGATTCGCGGCAACCGCCATGCTGTGGCCGGTCATCTGATCCCTTGGAGCTTTGAGGATATGGAAAGACGTCTGGCCGCCATCGTCTGCGCCGATGTCGCCGGCTATTCGCGCATGATGGGCAGCGACGAGGCCGGCACCCATGCCGCCTTCAAGGCCCATCGCGCCGCGATCCATCCCATCATCCTCAATCACGGCGGCCGCGTCGTGAAGAACACCGGCGACGGCTTCCTGCTGGAATTCGCCTCCATCGTCGGCGCCACCGAGGCTGCGATCGCGATGCAGACGGTGATGGCCGAGCGCAACCGCCATCTGCCGGCAGACCGCGCCATGCAGTTCCGGCTCGGCATCCACATGGGCGACGTCATCGCCGACGAGGACGAAGTGTTCGGCGACGATGTCAACATCGCCGTCCGCCTGGAAGCGGTGGCGAGCCCGGGCGGCTTCGCCATCTCGGCCAAGGCCTATCGCGAGGCGAGCAAGCACCTCTCGGTGCCGCTGACCGATGCCGGCAACCATCGCTTCAAGAACATCAAGGATGCGATCGGGGTCTTTACCTGGACGCCCGAGGGCGCGCCGGCGCTTGCCCCCGAACTCCGTGAAGCCTCGGCACTGTCGCAGCAGTACCGCACGGCCATCGTCGGCGTGCTGCCCTTCGCCAATCTCAGCGACGCCCAGGACGAATATTTCTCGGACGGCCTGACCGAGGATTTGATCCATGCGCTGTCGCTGCAATCCTTCTATCGCGTGCTGAGCCGCAACTCGACCTTCGCCTTCAAGGGCAGGAACATCAGCACGCGGCTGATCGCGCGCGAGATCGACGCCACCTATCTGATCCAGGGTTCGGTGCGGCGCGCCGGCGCCAAGATCCGCGTCACCGCCGAGCTGATCGCGCCGGAAACCGGCGAGCAGCTCTGGACCGGCCGCTACGACCGCGACATCGGCGATCTGTTCGCGATGCAGGACGAGATCACGACGAGCCTGTCCGCCGCCATCGCCACCGAGATCGTCCGGGCCGAGGCCTCGGCGCCGGCGCGGCTGTCGACCGACGTCAGCGCCTGGGACCGCTTCCTCAAGGGGCTGTCACACTACTACCGGCAGACCAAGGAGGATCTCGCCGCCGCCGTTGAGCTGTTCCGCGAGGCCATCCGGCTCGACCCCAAATTGTCGATCGCGCACGCCTATCTCGGCACGATCCAGATCCAGAGCATCCAGTTCGGCTGGGTCAAGGGCACGCGGGAGATGTGGGCCGAGGCGATGAACCTCGCCGAAACCAGCGTGCGGCTCGATCCGCGCTCCTCCTTCGCGTTCTCGATCCTGTCCTGGGCCCATTCGCTGGAGGGACATCACGAGGCCGCGATGGATGCCGCCAGGCGCGCGGTCGCGCTCAACCCCTATGACAACGGCGCGCGCGGCGTGCTCGGCATCTGCCATTTCATGATCGGCGAGCATCGCGAGGCGATCGAGCTGTTCTCGATGGCGTCGCAGCGGGACAACAGCGACCCGCGTTACCAATGGGCGGCGCTGAACGCCTTCAGTCACTACCTGTTGCGCCAATATGACGCGACCTTGTCGTGGGCCCGTGAGCAGCTCTACATCAACCCGAACCACATGCAGGCGCTGGCGATCCGCGCCGCTGCATTGGCGCAACTCGGGCGTGGCGACGAGGCGAGCGAAGCCGCCCACGTGCTGATGGGCAACTACCCGACCCTCAACGTCGACCGTCACCTGCGCAACTTCCACTGGAAGCGGCCCGAGGACGTCGCCCATTATCGCGAGGGGCTGCTGAAGGCCGGCGTGCCGCTCGGCAGGCTGACCCTGGTGCAGGGCGAGGTCAAACGCGCCGCCGAGTCCTGAACTGCACTCCGCGGCCCCCTTTGATTTCTCGCGACTTCGGGTCTGCTCTTATTGACCCGATAGTGAAATCCGCCACACGTCGTCACACGCCGAAGTAGTATATCTTGCTGTCGGTTTGTTAGAACTTTCCGGGCTTTAACGCCGCGCGCCTGTTTTTCATGATTCGCTGTTTCAGGATTTGGGCCATGCATGACCCCGTTTCGAAGCCGCCTCTCGACCCCTCGATCCCGGTCTCGCCGAACAATCCATGCCCGTTCCTGCGCGGCCTCGTCGGCGAGGGTTTCGTCGATGGCGGGACGGTCCCGCTCAACACGCTGTCGCAGACGATCGCGAACGCGACCGGCGAGACCGGGCTGAAGAAGGTCTCAGCCCGCATCCAGGTCCGCGGCGTTGCGATGATCGCCAACGGCTTCATGCACATCCTGAAGAGCATCTGGTCGGGCGCAAAGCTCGACGCGCTGCGCGGCGGGCCGCTCGACAAGCGCGGCGCCGGCTCGCGCATCCTCGGCGTCGACGGCAAGGTCAACGAGGACGAGATCGCGCGGCTCGCGAGCTTCGGCCGAACCTACATCGATCCGAACACCGGCAGCAGCGAGCCCGGCCTCAACGCCGCGGAAATCAAGACCTTCATGCGCGACAACCTCGAGCGGGCCGGCAGCGCCGCGCGCTGGTACTACCCGCTGCTGATGAAGTTCGAATGGCCGATCCTTCTGAAGATCATCGGCAAGGGCAAGCAGGGCGAGGAGCGCTATCTCAGCGTGGCCGACGTGCGCACGCTGTTCGAGCAGCGCCAGTTCCCCCAACGCATCAACCAGCGGATCCTGTCGCAGCCGCTGCTCTCCTCGTGTCAGCTCCGCTTTCGCTGGGCGGCCGCGCTCTCGGCCTTCGTCATCGGCCTCGGCCTTGCCCTCCTGGTGGCGGTCGCCGAATTCCCCAACCAGGTCCGCGCCATGCTGCCGCAGAAGGGCGTGCTCGTGAACCTGCTGCCGCCGCCCCTGCCGACGGTGCCCGAGACCAAGGCGGCCTACTGGCTCGAGCAGAACTGGTCGCTGAAGGACCGGCACTGGTTCCACCACGCCAGCCAGGGCACCGCGACGTTCCCGGTGCCCTATGAGTGGTTCGTGGCGCTGGAGCAGCCGCGGCTCCACCTGTTCTCCAAGCCGGGCCTGATCAAGGACAGCGCCTATCTCGAACGCTTCGGCTTCATCCCGAGCCCGCAGACGATCCAGACCGACACGGCGACGCTGCGCCGCTTCGGCTACGCCAATGTCTACGAGACCACGCAAGCGTCGGACTGGTCGACGCGCTGGACGCCGGCGGAGAACGTTGACGGCCTGCCGGTCGGCTTCGCGCGCATGACCGGCGTGGTCGATCCCGCGACGAGCCGCCGCGAGGACGACGTGATCGGACTGACCTGCGCCGCCTGTCATACCGGCCAGATCCATTACCAGGGCATCGACGTCCGTTTCGACGGCGGCCCGGCGATGACCGACCTGAAGAAGCTCGAGCTCGCGACCGGCCTGTCGATCGCCTACACGCTGTACGTCCCGTTCCGCTTCCAGCGTTTCGCCGATCGCGTGCTCGGCCCCGACGCCAGCAAGGCGGACCGCGCCGCGCTCAAGCAGAAGCTGAGCACGATCGGCAGCTTCCTGATCGACTGGGCCAAGACTTACGAGAAGACGATCGAAGGCAAGACGACCTGGGACGGCAAGCAGCAGCAGGACACCGAGGAAGGGTTCGGCCGGCTCGATGCCCTCAACCGCATCGGCAACCAGGTGTTTTCGCAGGACCTCGCAATGAGCGGGGTCAAGGGATTCGAGAAGAACCTGCACGCCCAGGACGCGCCGGTCAGCTATCCCGCGATCTGGACGGTGCCCTGGTTCAAATTCGCCCAGTACGACGCCTCGATCGAGCAGCCGCTGATCCGCAACGCCGGCGAAGCCCTCGGCGTGACGGCGCTGCTCAACCTGTCCGATGCCTATCCGCAGGACAGGCTGTGGCGCTCCTCGGTGAACATCAGGACGCTCGGCTGGATCGAGGACATGCTGAGAGGCCCCGATCCATTCAAGGCGGCTGATGCCGCCACGGGTCCGAAGTTCGGCGGCCTGCTCGCGCCGAAATGGCCCTCGCACATCCTGGGCGACGCCTGGAAGCTGAAGCCCGATCGGGTCGAGCGCGGCCGCGCCATCTACGCGGAGATGTGCTCCGGATGCCATCTGCCTGACATCAACACCCCGGCCTTCTGGTCGTCGAAGCGCTGGGAGCCCAGCGGCGACAGCAAGGTGCTGAATGCGGTGACGATCCCGCTCGACGAGATCAAGACCGATCCCGAGCAGTCCCTCGTTCTCAGCAAGCGGACCGTCGACGTGCCCGGCTTTCTGAAAGTCAACACGGCTGACCTGCAGACGTGGTGGCAGTGCGAGATCCCGACCGCCAGCAAATCGCCCAACGAGATGGTCTATGCACTCGGGCTCATGACGGTGGTCGATCTCGTCGCCCGCAAATGGATGGACGACGAGAAGATCCCGGAGGCCGAACGGGCGCAAATGTGGAATATGGCGCGCAAGAACTGTCTCAATCCGGCGCCCGATCCGCGCTATCGCGCGCGGCCCTTGAACGGCATCTGGGCCACTGCGCCTTACCTGCACAACGGCTCGGTGCCTTCGCTGTACTGGCTGCTGAAGCCGCAGAACGATCGCCCGCAAAAATTCTGCATGGGCCGCCGCGACTACGACCCCGACACCGTCGGTTTCGCAGTCGCCGCCAACGAGCGCTGCAAGACCGGTGAAACGGAGTTCTCCGCGACTGCTACCGACGGCAAGCCGATCCAGGGCAACAGCGTGCTCGGCCATTCCTTCGAGCGCAAGGACGGTGAGTCGAAGCGCCCCGGCGTCATCGGCCGCATGTTCAAGGACGACGCCGAACGCTACGACCTGATCGAGTATCTGAAGACGCTGTAAAGAATCTTGCTTCGTCATTGCGAGCGCAGCGAAGCAATCCAGGCTGTCAGCGCGGAGATAGCTGGATTGCTTCGTCGCAAGAACTCCTCGCAATGACGGAGAATGAGGACGCGCCTCGACTCCAATTCTCACCGTCCTCGTGGAGGCTCCCGGTCTCTTCTCACTTGAACAGCGGCGTGCCCGGCACGAAGGCGTCGAAGGCGGCCCAGAACTGCGCGCGGTAGCGGTCCTGCTCCTGGAGGATCTCGTGCTTGGCGCCGGCGATCACGAGATGGGAGCCGGCGCGCAAATGATAGGCGAATTCCTCGATCGCCGCGGTCGAGACCACGGTATCGTTGGAGGCCGCCAGCATCAGGATCGGCTGGCGGATCTGGGAGGGGTAGTTCACGCGCTTGAAGGTGTGCATCGCGCGGAAGGCGGTATCGGCCCAGGCGACCGTCGGCGAGGCTAGGCCAAGCGTCGGGTCTTCCTCCAGGATCGCGGCGTTGCGCGCATAGCGGACCGGATCGCTGGTCAAGGGATTGTTGATGAAGGGTTCAAGCCCGGTGAGGCGGTCGCTGCCGCCAGGAACGTAGCGGCCGCCCTGCCCGAACAGACGCATCGTCTTGAGCAGCGCACGCACCGGCAACGAGGTGGTGCGCCCGGGCAGGTCGATCATCGGCGCGGACAGCACCATGCGGTCGAACCAGCGCTTGCCGGCATGCGCCACCCGCAGCAGCACCGTGCCGCCCATGGAGTGGGCGAGCGCGAAGAAGGGCGGCGGGCAATCCGGCAGCACCACCTGCTGCACGAAGGTCTCGACGTCGATCTCGAAATCGGCGAAGTCGCGCACATAGCCTTTGCGCGGATCGCGCAGGCGGCGCGACGAATGGCCCTGCCCGCGCCAGTCGATCATCGCCACCGCAAAGCCGCGGTCACGCAGGTCGCGCACGGTCTCGAAATATTTCTCGATCTGCTCGCTGCGCCCGGTGAAGACGCAGACCGTACCCTTGCGGTTCGCCGGCGGCGCCCAGCGCGCAAAGCGCAACTCGACGCCATCAGGGGTCTTGATGGAGCCGCTGACGACGTTTTCGGGAACGGGATTGGCGGGAATCGAGACCAGCGTCATTGGGCGTGCTTGGGCGGGAAGTGCTACAAATCAAGGGGCCAAAGCGCCGAAAAGGCGCCGATCCCGCCCTCTTGAACGCCGTCTCGTTCCACCCATATCACCTTCGTGCAGGCCGCTACCAGTGTTTCGGAACCGGAACATCAGGCTGCACACAGACTAAAGCCCGGCCCGATTGGCGGGCGGGTTACCAACAGTCGCTCAATGGAGGACTTGACCATGCGTAGCTACGACCTCACTCCGTTCTATCGTTCCACTGTCGGCTTCGACCGTCTCTTCAGCCTGCTCGACCAGGCCAGCTCCGACGGCAGCCCCGGCTATCCCCCCTACAACATCGAGCGCACCGGCGAGAACGCCTACCGCATCACCGTTGCGGTTTCGGGCTTTGCCAAGGATGAGCTCTCCATCGTCGCCAAGGAAAACACGCTGACGATCAAGGGCGAGAAGGTCGCGAACGAGAACTCGAAATCCGAAGTGCTCTACCGCGGCATCGCCGCGCGTGCCTTCGAGCGCGCCTTCCAGCTTGCCGACTTCGTGCAGGTGAAGGACGCCTCGCTCGAGAACGGGCTGCTTCATGTCGACCTCGTCCGCGAGATTCCCGAGGCCAAGAAGCCGCGCCAGATCGCGATCAACGCCGGCGCCAAGGCGCAGGTGATCGAGAACTTCGCCGCGCAGGCCGCCTGAGCCAGGCGACCAAACCCAGCGACTTCCAGGTTGCGAAAACGCCCCGGTGCCCCGGGGCGTTTTTTTCGTTGCAATGCATCACAGAGCAGTGATGGCGTAACACCGTCGCCTCGCTCTCCGTCCTTTGGGCATCGAACCAAAAACACGGAGAAGATCATGTCACTCTGGCGCAGCCTTTTCGTCGCCGCGAGCCTGTTGGCGGCTCCCCTCAACCTCGCTCATGCCCAGACACCGCAGACGGTCAAGGCCAAGAACGTCGTGCTGGTGCACGGCGCCTGGGCCGACGGCTCGAGCTGGTCGGAGGTGATCCCGATCCTGCAGGCTGCAGGCCTGCATGTGACCGCAGTGCAGAATCCGCTGTCCTCGCTCAGCGACTCCGTCGAGGCGACCAAGCGGGCGCTGGCCGAGCAGGACGGGCCGACGGTGCTGGTCGCGCATTCCTGGGGCGGCACCGTGATCAGCCAGGTCGGCACCGACCCGAAGGTCACCGGCCTCGTCTACGTCGCCGCCCGCGCGCCCGATGCGAACGAGGATTTCGTGGCGCTGTCGAAGCAGTTTCCGGCCGGACCGGCGCGCGCCGGCATCGTCGAGCGCGACGGCTACACCAAGCTCTCGGAAGAGGCCTTCCTGAAGTACTTCGCCAACGGCGTGAAGCCGGAGCAGGCCAAGGAGCTCTACGCCGTGCAATGGCCGACGGCGGCCTCGATCTTCGCCGGCCGCACCACGGAGGCGGCCTGGCGCTCCAAGCCGAGCTGGTACGCGGTGTCGAAGAACGACTACACCATCAACCCCGATTTCGAGCGCTTCCTCGCCAAGCGCATGAACGCCACCACGATCGAGCTCGATGCCGGCCACCTCTCGCTGGTGTCGCATCCGAAGGAGGTGGCGAATCTGATCCTGGATGCGGCGGGGTATCCGCGGAGCTGACACGCGGTCAGTTCACGCAAAGCGCCCGAGAGATTCTCGGGCGCTTTCCGTTTGCTGACGCTTAGTCCAGCCCCTGCGCGGCCGGCATGTCCTGCGTCGGCAGGATCGTCGGGGCCGGCCTGGCCTGACCGACGGTCGGCGCGGTTGCTTGCGGGGCGGCTTCGGCCGGCTTGGCTTGCACCACGGCGGCCTGCTGCGCCGGCTGGGCCTGCACTGCCTGAGCCTGCTGCGCGGTGGGCTCGGCCGGCTTCGCGGCGACCGGCGTCTCGGCGCGCCGCGGGGCAGCCTTCGGCAGCGGCACGGCGCGGCTTGCCACATGCGGGATCGACGCCGGCGGGCGCGGCGGGCCGCTGCGGACCACGGTCGGCGGTGGCAGTGCGGTTTGCGGCCCGTAGGGCGCGACCGCGCGCTCGTCATAGGCGGGCGCCATGCCATAGGCGTCAGTGGCGGGCATGAAGCGGATGATCCGCCCGTCGCGGGCGTCGATCACCAGCCGGCCATCGTCGCCGTTTCTGTCGATCACCGCGATGGTGTAGACGCTGCCGCGCAGGCGCGGAATGCCGAGGGGCGAGAAGCCGTTCTCGCGCAGCACGGCGTAAACCTCGGTCGGCGGCAACAGGGCCAGCGCCGGGCCGCGCTCCTCGTAGCCATAACCGTAGCGCGGCGGCGGGGCGGCCTCCGGCGGCGCGTAGGGCCGTCGAAATCCGAGACCGCGATGGCGACCCCTCGGGCGATCCCGCTCGCGGGAACCTGGGCATGCCCCGCACCGGCCGCCAGCGCCAGCACGGTGGCGGCCACACATCCTGTGAAAAACTTCATGATCCGGACGCTCCTGTCAGGCCCTCCGGTGGCTGCCCTCTTTCGCTTCTCGCGGCGTGGCGCGCCTTCCGAAGGGTTGATCCGAAGCTTCATTGGCGATTTCGGCGTCGGCGGGGCCGGATCAGGGCGCGTTTGCCCCAAATCCGGGGCCGCGCAACTTTTGGAAAGCGATTGATTGACTTCTGCGGAATCGGGACTTCCGCGCGCTTGTGTGCTAGACAAAAATTTGGCAAGGTGATGGTTAGGACAGGAAGACTGTCTCATTTTGCTTGCGGTTCCGGCATAGGGATTGCAGCGAGAACTGGTGCTCTCGAGCGCCGGCAAGGTACCAGGCAAAGCCGTTCTCGGGGACGAAGAACGCCTAGGCCTGAATTTAAGAAAATGCGGCTCGCAGAGGACGAGCGGTGGCCCAGGAGCGGGTGCCGCGGGACGCCCAAGGTGCGCCGAAGATGGCGGTGAGGCAGCTTGCCGCATGGAGAGGACAGGAACAATGAACGGGTCGCAATTCGAGCGCGCAAACATCGTGGCAGAAGAGCTGTCGGCGACGGTCGCCTCGAAATCGACCGATCCGATCACCTCACCGATTCAAGAGCACAATTCGCGCCCCAAGGCCGAAGGCCTGTACGATCCGAGCCTGGAAAAGGATTCTTGCGGCGTCGGCTTCATCGCCAACATCAAGGGCAAGAAGTCGCACGAGATCGTCTCGGACGCGCTGAGCATCCTCTGCAACCTCGAGCATCGCGGCGCCGTCGGCGCCGACCCTCGCGCTGGCGACGGCGCCGGCATTCTGGTGCAGATCCCGCACGCCTTCTTCAGCCGCAAGGCCACCGAGCTCGGCTTCAAGCTGCCGGCGCCCGGCGAGTACGCCATCGGCGCGTTGTTCATGCCGCGCGACACCGCCTGGCGCAACGTCATCAAGAGCATCGTCGCCGACCAGATCAAGGAAGAGGGTCTGACCCTGCTCGGCTGGCGCGACGTGCCGACCGACAATTCCTCGCTCGGCGTCACCGTGAAGCCGACCGAGCCCGCCTGCATGCAGGTGTTCATCGGCCGCAACGGCACCGCCAAGACCGAGGACGAGTTCGAGCGCCGGCTCTATATCCTGCGCAAGTCGATCTCGCAGGCGATCTACCAGCGCCGCGACCGCGGCCTCGCCGGCTATTACCCGTGCTCGATGTCCTGCCGCACCGTGATCTACAAGGGCATGTTCCTCGCCGACCAGCTCGGCAAGTACTATCCCGATCTGCACGAGGCTGACTTCGAGAGCGCGCTCGCGCTCGTGCACCAGCGCTTCTCGACCAACACCTTCCCGGCCTGGTCGCTGGCGCATCCCTACCGCATGATCGCGCACAACGGCGAGATCAACACACTGCGCGGCAACGTCAACTGGATGGCGGCGCGCCAGGCCTCGGTCAGCTCCGAGCTCTACGGCAAGGACATCAACCGGCTTTGGCCGATCTCCTATGAAGGACAGTCGGACACCGCCTGCTTCGACAACGCGCTCGAATTCCTGGTGCAGGGCGGCTACTCGCTGCCCCACGCCGTGATGATGATGATTCCGGAGGCCTGGGCCGGCAATCCCTTAATGGATGAGAAGCGCCGCGCCTTCTACGAATATCATGCCGCGCTGATGGAGCCGTGGGACGGCCCCGCCGCGATCGCCTTCACCGATGGCCGCCAGATCGGCGCCACGCTCGACCGCAACGGCCTCCGGCCCGCGCGCTACCTCGTCACCAAGGACGACCGCATCGTCATGGCGTCCGAGATGGGCGTGCTGACGATCCCCGAGGACCAGATCATCACCAAGTGGCGGCTGCAGCCCGGCAAGATGCTGCTGGTCGACCTCGAGCAGGGCCGCCTGATCCCGGACGACGAGATCAAGGCTTCGCTTGCCGCCAGCCATCCCTACAAGGAGTGGCTGGAGCGGACCCAGATCGTTCTCGAAGACCTGCCGAAGGTGCCGACGACAGGCGTGCGCTCCAACCTGTCGCTGCTCGACCGCCAGCAGGCGTTCGGCTACAGCCAGGAAGACATCACCATCCTGATGACGCCGATGGCGGCCACGGGCGAAGAAGCCGCGGGCTCGATGGGCAACGACACGCCGATTTCGGCGCTGTCGGACAAGGCCAAGCCGCTGTTCACCTACTTCAAGCAGAACTTCGCGCAGGTCACCAACCCGCCGATCGACCCGATCCGCGAAGAGCTGGTGATGAGCCTCGTCTCGATCATCGGGCCGCGGCCGAACCTGTTCGACCTGCAGGGCATGGCCACGACCAAGCGCCTCGAAGTGCGCCAGCCGATCCTGACCGACGCGGACCTGGAAAAGATCCGCTCGATCTCGGAGGTGGCGGAGTCGCACTTCAAGTCGCGCACGCTGGACACCACCTTCCACGCCGGCCTCGGCGCGGCGGGCATGGACCAGGTTCTCGACGAGCTCTGCGCGCGCGCCGAAAGCGCGGTGCGCGAGGGCGTCAACATCATCATCCTGTCCGACCGCATGGTCGGCACCGACCGCGTGCCGATCCCCTCGCTTTTGGCCTGCGCCGCCGTGCATCATCACCTGATCCGCACCGGCCTGCGCACCTCGGTCGGCCTCGTCGTCGAATCCGGCGAGCCGCGTGAAGTGCATCACTTCGCCTGCCTTGCCGGCTACGGCGCCGAAGCGATCAATCCCTACCTCGCGTTCGAAACCATCACCGCGATGAAGGACCGCCTGCCCGGCTCGCTCGACGACTATGAGATCGTCAAGCGCTACATCAAGTCGATCGGCAAGGGCCTGCTCAAGGTGATGTCCAAGATGGGCATCTCGACCTACCAGTCCTATTGCGGCGCGCAGATCTTCGACGCGGTCGGCCTCAAGGCCGACTTCGTCGCCAAGTTCTTCGCCGGCACGCACACCCGCGTCGAGGGCGTCGGCCTTGGCGAGATCGCGGAAGAAGCCGTGCGCCGCCATGCCGACGCGTTCGGCGAGGCGCAGGTCTACAAGACCGCGCTCGACGTCGGCGGCGAATATGCCTATCGCAGCCGCGGCGAGGACCATGCCTGGACCGCGGAGTCGGTGTCGCTGCTGCAGCACGCCGCGCGCGGCAATTCGCAGGAGCGCTACCGCGCCTTCGCCAAGATCCTCAACGAGCAGTCGGAGCGCCTGCTGACGCTGCGCGGCCTGTTCCGGATCAAGAACGCAGAGGAAGAAAAGCGCAAGCCCGTGCCGCTCGACCAGGTCGAGCCGGCCAAGGAGATCGTCAAGCGTTTCGCCACCGGTGCGATGAGCTTCGGCTCGATCTCGCGCGAGGCGCACACCACGCTCGCGATCGCCATGAACCGGATCGGCGGCAAGTCGAACACCGGCGAAGGCGGTGAGGAAGCCGACCGCTTCAAGCCGATGCCGAACGGCGATTCCATGCGCTCGGCGATCAAGCAGGTCGCCTCGGGCCGCTTCGGCGTCACGACGGAGTATCTCGTCAACTCCGACATGATGCAGATCAAGATGGCGCAGGGTGCCAAGCCCGGCGAAGGCGGCCAGCTGCCCGGCCACAAGGTCGACGCGACCATCGCAAGAGTCCGGCACTCGACGCCTGGCGTCGGCCTGATCTCGCCGCCGCCGCACCATGACATCTACTCGATCGAGGACCTGGCGCAGCTCATCTACGACCTCAAGAACGTCAACCCGACGGGCGACGTTTCGGTCAAGCTCGTCTCCGAGATCGGCGTCGGCACCGTCGCCGCGGGCGTTGCCAAGGCGCGCGCCGACCACGTCACTATCGCGGGCTTCGAGGGCGGCACGGGTGCTTCGCCGCTGACCTCGATCAAGCATGCGGGATCGCCGTGGGAAATCGGGCTCGCCGAAACCCACCAGACCCTGGTGCGCGAGCGGCTGCGCAGCCGCATCGTGGTCCAGGTCGACGGCGGCTTCCGCACCGGCCGTGACGTCGTGATCGGCGCGCTATTGGGCGCCGACGAGTTCGGCTTCGCCACCGCTCCCTTGATTGCGGCCGGCTGTATCATGATGCGCAAGTGCCACCTCAACACCTGCCCGGTCGGCGTCGCGACCCAGGACCCCGTCCTGCGCAAGCGCTTCACCGGCCAGCCCGAGCACGTGATCAACTACTTCTTCTTCGTCGCGGAGGAAGTCCGCGAGATCATGGCTTCGCTCGGCTTCCGCACCTTCAACGAGATGGTCGGCCAAGTGCAGCTGCTCGACCAGAGCAAGCTGGTCGCGCATTGGAAGGCCAAGGGGCTCGACTTCTCCAAGCTCTTCGTCAAGCAGAAGGAAGAGAAGGGCCAGAAGATCTATCATTCCGAGCGCCAGAACCATCATCTGGAAGCAGTGCTCGACCGTACGCTGATCGAGAAGGCGCAAGCAGCGCTCGACCGCGGCGCGCCGGTGAAGATCGAGGCCGCCATCAACAGCACCAACCGCTCCGCAGGCGCGATGCTGTCCGGCGCGGTTGCCAAGATCTACGGCCATGCCGGCCTGCCGCACGACACCATCCATGTCAGCCTCACGGGCACCGCAGGTCAGGCCTTCGGCGCCTGGCTCGCCCACGGCGTCACCTTCGAGCTCGAAGGTGAAGGCAACGACTATGTCGGCAAGGGCCTCTCGGGCGGCAAGATCATCGTCAAGCCCCCGAGGAACTCGGCCATCGTGCCGGAAGAGAGCATCATCGTCGGCAACACCGTGATGTACGGCGCGATCGAGGGCGAGTGCTACTTCCGCGGCATCGCCGGCGAGCGTTTTGCCGTGCGTAACTCGGGCGCGGTCGCCGTGGTCGAGGGCGCGGGCGATCATTGCTGCGAATACATGACCGGCGGCATCGTGGTCGTGCTCGGCAAGACCGGGCGCAACTTCGCGGCCGGCATGTCCGGCGGCATCGCCTACGTGCTCGACGAGGCCGGCGACTTCGACAAGCTGTGCAACCTCAGCATGGTCGAGCTCGAGCCGGTGCTGTCGGAGGAGCTGATCAACGCCGGCACCTATCACCATGCCGGCGACCTCGAGGCGCATGGCCGGGTCGACGTGTTCAGGAACCTGCTCGCCTCCGACGTCGAACGGCTGCACGTCCTGATCTCGCGCCACGCCAAGGCGACCGGCTCCAAGCGCGCCGCCGACATCCTCGCCAATTGGAAGGACTGGCTGCCCAAATTCCGCAAGGTGATGCCGGTCGAGTACCGGCGCGCGCTGCGCGAGATGGCGGCCAACGCGGACGCCGAGCCGAAAATCGCGATCGGGGCGTAAGAAAAAGCCCTCATGGTGAGGAGCGCGGAGCGCATCTCGAACCATGAGGTCACCATCCGGGCCTCCATCCTTCGAGACGCGGCGCGAAAGGCGCGCCGCTCCTCAGGATGAGGAGTGAGAGAACAAAGAATTTAAGCGGCAGGGACTTCGGGTTTAATGGGCAAGATCACGGGTTTTCTGGAAATCGAACGGCACGACCGCAAGTACACCCCGGTCGCCGAGCGCGTGAAGCATTACAAGGAATTCGTCGTTCCGCTCTCCGAGAAGGAGGTGCGCGACCAGGCCGCGCGCTGCATGAATTGCGGCATTCCCTATTGCCACGGCACCGGCTCGGTCGCGCCGGGCACGCCGGGCTGCCCGGTCAACAACCAGATCCCCGACTGGAACGACCTCGTCTACCAGGGGAATTGGGAAGAGGCCTCGCGCAACCTGCACTCGACCAACAATTTCCCGGAGTTCACGGGGCGCATCTGCCCGGCGCCGTGCGAGGCGTCCTGCACGCTCAACATCGACGACAACCCCGTCACCATCAAGACCATCGAATGCGCGATCGTCGACCGCGCCTGGGACAATGGCTGGCTCAAGCCTGAAGTCGCCGCGGAGAAGACCGGCAAGAAGGTCGCGGTGATCGGCTCGGGCCCGGCCGGCATGGCCTGCGCCCAGCAGCTCGCGCGCGCCGGCCACGACGTCCACCTCTACGAGAAGTACGCCAAGGCCGGCGGCCTGCTGCGCTACGGCATCCCCGACTTCAAGATGGAAAAGGGCGTCATCGACCGCCGCGTGGCGCAGATGGAAGCTGAAGGCGTCACCTTCCACTGCAACAGCCATGTCGGCGCTGAGGGCAACGTCGATCCGCGCGAGATGCTCAACGAGTACGACGCCGTGGCGCTGACCGGCGGCGCGGAAGCCCCGCGCGACCTGCCGATCCCCGGCCGCGAGCTCGCCGGCATCCACTACGCCATGGACTTCCTGCCGCAGCAGAACCGCCGCGTCTCCGAGGAGCCGCTCGGCGGCGTCCAGGAAATCCTGGCCGGCGGCAAACATGTCGTCGTCATCGGCGGCGGCGACACCGGTTCGGACTGCATCGGTACCTCGCTGCGCCAGGGCGCGCTGTCGGTGACCCAGCTCGAGATCATGCCCGCTCCCCCTGAGCGCGAGAACAAGGGCCTGACCTGGCCGAACTGGCCGCTGAAGATGCGGACCTCGTCGAGCCAGGCCGAAGGCGCGGTGCGCGAATACGCCGTGCTGACCCAGAAGTTCTCGGGCGAGAACGGCCAGGTCAAGAAGCTGCATTGCGTGCGCGTCGACGACAAGTTCAAGCCGATCGCCGGCACCGAGTTCGAGCTCGATGCCGAACTGGTCCTGCTCGCGATGGGCTTCGTCCATCCCGTGCACGAGGGCCTCTTGAAGCTGCTCGAGGTCGAGCTCGATCCCCGCGGCAACGTCAAGGCCAACACGCTCGACTACCAGACCTCGCGCCCGAACGTGTTCGCCGCCGGCGACATGCGGAGAGGCCAGTCGCTGGTGGTGTGGGCCATCCGCGAAGGGCGGCTGTGCGCAAGGTCCATCGATACGTTTTTGATGGGGAAGACGGATTTGCCGCGCTGAGATGTCATTCCGGGGCGCGCGAAGCGCGAGCTATGGTGCGCAATTGCGCACCTGAGAATCCATTCATCACCAACCCAGGCGCCCGATGGATTCCGGGCTCGCGCCAAGTGGCGCGCCCCGGAATGACAATTGGAGAGAGCCGCGCCTTTCGGCTTCGTCTCGTGCGACGCGCTAACAAGCGCCTCAATTCTGCAGCCTCACCCCGAGCAGCACCACCGTGCCCTGCGAGCTCGAGCCCGGCTGGCTCGAATTCAGGATGTCGTGGCGCAGCGTGCCCTTGACCCAGATGTTGCGGTTGAGCTTGTAGATCAAATTGCTTTCGAACGAATAGGTCTTGTCGTTGCGGTTCTGGCCCTGGTAGTCGAGCGTGCCGTAGGTGAACTTGCCGACCGCGGTGAGCCAGCGGCGGAAGTCGTGGTCGACTTGGGCGGAGTAAGTGCGCACCAGGACGCCGGATGAGCCGGGGACCGTGGTTTCCGAGATTTGCGTGTCGGTGAAAAACTTCACCGTGGTGAGGCCGCTGGCGCTCCAGATCAGCGAGCCCGTGGTCAGAAACCCTGCGAGCTGGCTGAGGCGCGGATCGGTGTAGCTGCGCGCGGAATAGCCGACCGAGATCTCGCCGGTGAGGATGCGCGAGAACTCGAAGGACGAGCCGACCTTGGCATAGCCACCGTTGGAATCGCGGAAATAGCCGTTGCGGTCGGAAGCCTGGTCGTGGACGCGGGTATCGCCCTGGATCTCGACGAAAGGTTTCAGGCCGGGCTTGAGGTCGTAGGAGAAGCGGCCGACGCCGCCATATTGGTTGAAGTTGCGGTCGTCGTTGCTGAAGGTGGAGCCGTCGGTAAGCTTCGAATCCGTGTAGGCGGTGCGGTCGATCGTGGCGCCGGCGGCGACCTGGAAGCGGTTGAAGGTCTGGTCGAAGCCGAGCGTCGTGCCATAGGCGGCGTAGACGGGATATTTCTGCAGGCCGGCCTGCACGTTGGGGCTGCCGGGATTGTCGGTGGCGAGCCGCAGGCGCAGCTGCGAGAGAAGCTTGAAGTCGCGCGTGACGTCGAGCCGGCCATCGACATGGCCGTTGAAATCGGGACGGTTGGCCTCGACGGGCGACGGCGAGGCGAAGCCGTTGATCGTCGCCGGCATGTCGTTGGTGTAGCCCGAGAACGAGCCGCGCAGATCGGCGACCAGCGCGTGACGCTCCCAATCCGAGACCACGAGCAAATCGGGCGCGATGACATAGGCGGGCGAGCCGACCGGCTTGTTCAGACGCGTCGGATTGCTGTCGTAGCCGGCGGAGAGCTCGAGCCCGCCCTTGATCAGGAAGCTGCCGGCGTAATCGCCGACCGCACCGAACGGATCCTCGTCGAGCTTGAGACGGCGGCGTAGCGGCTGGCCGGGCACGTTACCCGCCATCGCTGGCGCGACCGGCACCTTGTGCGCTGTCTCCGACGGTGGCGGCGCGATGCGCGGCGGGCCCAGCGTCGTGGCCGGCGTTGCGGGCGGGGGCGGCGAACCGGGACCTGTGGCGCGCTTTGGCTTCGGCTGGCCCGGATAGAGCTTGGGTTGCTGGCGCTTGCGATTGAGCGAATCGTAGCCGGAGCCGCTCGCGCCGGTGGCAGCCGGCAGGCCATAGGTCGGGACCTGACCGACACGCGAGCTCGCCGGCGCCTGCTGGCGCTGGCGCGGGTCGGCGTTGGGATCAGGCAGTCTCGGCAGTGCGTCGGAGGGCGCCTGGGGCACGCCGGCGGTGCGGCGGGTCGGCAGCGTGTCAGGCGAGGCAAAGGCGCCGCGGTTGGGATTGAACAGGTCGGGCGTGAGGCCCTGGGCCGCCGCCGGGCCGCTTGCGAGGGTGGTCAGCGCAAGTCCCGGCACAAGGCACGGCAAAGCGGCGCGCACGAAATGCGCGACCTTGCTCCGGCCCCTGCCTGGAGACGACCCCACGATGGAATTACCCCAACGAAATCAAACACTTTCTCGATCACCCCCGCCGGCTGGCGAGAACCATCGTTAATGGAGTTAAAACAATTATGGTTAATGACCGGTTGAGGGCATTCGGGCGCGCGTCGCCTCGCTGATCGGGGCGTGCTAAGCAGGCGCCAATGGGCGAACGCCCCTCCTCCCTGGACCCGACCATGCCGAGCTCGAAACCGCTGATGACCCAATCATCCGGCTCCATTCCCGATAGCGTCGAATCCGCGCTCCGCACCCTGGAGACGGAGAGCGGCGGCATCAACGCGCTCGCTGCCGCGCTGCGCGGCCCGCTGGGCGAGCCCTTTGCCAAGGCGGTCGAGCTGATCCGCAACGCCAAAGGCCGCGTCATCGTCACCGGGCTCGGCAAATCAGGCCATATGGGCCGCAAGATCGCCGCGACCCTGGCCTCGACCGGCACGCCTTCCTTCTTCGTGCACGCCGCCGAAGCCGGTCATGGCGACCTCGGCATGATCACGCCCGACGACGTCATCATGGCGCTGTCCTGGTCCGGCGAGCAGCCGGAGATGAAGAACCTCGTGAACTATTCGGCGCGCTTTGCGATCCCCATGATCGCGGTGACCTCGAACGCCTCGTCCTCGCTCGGCCAGGCCGCCGACCTCGTGATCGAGCTGCCCAAGGCGCGCGAGGCCTGCCCGCACAATCTGGCGCCGACCACCTCGACGCTGATGCAGGCCGCGATCGGCGATGCGCTCGCGATCGCGCTGCTGGAGGGACGCGGCTTCACCGCGCTGGAGTTCGCGCATTTCCACCCCGGCGGCAAGCTGGGCGCGATGCTGAAATTCGTCCGCGACTACATGCGCACCGGCGCTGAGATTCCGCTCAAGCCACTCGGCACCGAGATGTCGGAAGCCGTGGTCGAGATGTCGGCGAAGGGGCTCGGCTGCGTCTGCATCGTCAACGATGCGGGCGAGGCCGTTGGCATCATCACCGACGGCGATCTGCGCCGCCACATGCGGCCTGACCTTTTGACGGTGACCGTCGACGAGATCATGACCAAGCAGCCCAAGACCGTGCCGCCCTCGATGCTCGCGACGGAGATGATCGAGGTGCTGAACACCCGCAAGATCACCTCGCTGCTGGTGACGGAAGCGGGCAAGGTGGTCGGGATCGTGCATCTGCACGATCTGCTGCGCGCGGGCGTGGCGTAGGGCGCGCAGCTCGCTTCACCCGTCATTCCGAGGCGCGCCGCTTGGCGCGAGCCCGGAATCCATTTCACCCCGGGGTCGCTGCCCGATGGATTCCGGGCTCGCGCTTCGCGCGCCCCGGAATGACGGTGAGGATGAGACGCTCCTCGCAATGACGGTGGAGAGACCTACGCCGGAAACCGCGCCGCGTTCTGCTCCAGCGGCAAGCGCAGCCCGTTCGCCAAATACGACACCGTGCGATAGAAGCCGCACAGCAGCATGATCTCCAGGATCTGCGCCTCGTCGTAATGCGTCGACAGCGCCGCGAACTCCTCGTCCGCGAGTGTCGCGCGATGATGCAGCGCGTCGACGGCTGCGATCAGCGCTTGCTCGGCCGGCGACCAAAGGGCCGAATTCGCATCACCCAGCACCGTCGCACGCACCTCCTCCGCGGTGAGCTTCGCCGGCCCGGCGAAGATCGCGACATGCACGCCCCATTCGTATTCGCATCCGTTCAGCGCGCAGGTGCGATCGATGACGATCTCACGCTGGCGCAGCGAGAGCGGCCCCGGATCAAGCAGCCCGCCGGCGCGAAACTTGTCCCAGGCCCGGCCATGGCCCGCCATCACCCGGAACAGCACCAGCGGCGGCGCACCGCGCATAATGTGGTCGAACTGCGCCTGGATGTCCGGGGGATAAGGCGGCGAGAGCGGGGCGATGCGGGGTGAGGCCTGGAACATCGCAGCAGACATGGGCCGAGCTCCTATGCTACATTTATCGTAGCAGAACGCTACATTATTTGTAGCACGACGCAAGGGGCGACGATGGCGAAACAGGCCGGCATGGCGACACGCAGCGTCCGGGGCTCGCGCACCGGGCGGCCGATCATGGCTTTGCTCGACCTGCTCGGCCGGCGCTGGGCCTTGCGGATCCTGTGGGAGTTGCGGGGAGAGCCCCTCACCTCGCGCGCCCTGCGCAGCGCCTGCGACGAGGCCTCGCCCACGGTGCTGCAGGCCCGGCTGACCGAGCTGCGCGAGGCGGGCTTCGTGGAGCTGGGCGACGGCGGAGGTTACGGACTGACGCCGCTGGGCCGGGAATTGTGCGAGACATTCATGCCGCTGCACAGGCTTGCGGAGCGATGGAAGAGGTAGAACGTCTCTTACCCTCCCCTGGAGGGTAAGCGAAGAATCCTCACGCCGCGGCGACCGTCAGGTTCGCGCCGTCGACCTGTACCACCTTCACCCGCGTGCCGGCCGGCGTATCGGGCCCGGCCACGCGCCATACCGTGTCGCCGATGCGCACGGTGCCGGTGCCGTCGATGATCGGCTTCTCCAGCGTGAACTCACGGCCGAGCAAGGCTTCACTGCGCTTGTTGAGGAACGGGCTGGCGCTGGCCTCCGGCTTCGGCTTGGCAAGACGGCGCCAGACCGGCACGGCAGCGGCGGCGAAGAACGCGAACATCACGAGCTGGATCTGCCAGGAGATCGCAGCCGCGAACGAGATCAGGCCGACCAGCAGCGCAGCGAGCCCAAGCCAGAACAGGAAGATGCCCGGCGCCAGCACCTCCAGCGCCATCAGGATGAAGCCGAGGATCAGCCAGTTCCAGTTGCCGAGCGATACGAACATGTCGGTCATGACAAGACCTCTGTGAATAGTCCCGTTACTGCTGCGGCACGAACGGCGGTGTCGGGCCCGACGACGGTACCGAGCCGCCGCGGCGGGCGGCGGTCGTCGCGCTCTCCCCGAACGTGGCCTTCGCAATTTCGCCAATGCCGGCGAGCGAGCCCAGCATGCTCATCGCTTCGACCGGAAGCATGATGACCTTCTGGTTCGGTGAGTCGGCGAGTTGCCCGAATGCCTTGATATACTTGTCGGCGATAAAATAGTTTAGCGCAGCGACATCGCCCTTGGCGATGGCCTCGCTGACCATTTGCGTGGCCTTGGCCTCGGCTTCCGCCGACCGCTCGCGCGCCTCGGCATCGCGGAAGGCGGCCTCGCGGCGGCCTTCCGCCTGGAGGATCTGGCCCTGCTTGGCGCCCTCGGCGCGCAGGATCTCGGACTGGCGTTGGCCTTCGGCCGCGAGAATGTCGGCGCGCTTGACCCGCTCGGCCTTCATCTGCCGCCCCATGGCTTCGACCAGGTCGGCGGGCGGCACGATGTCCTTGATCTCGATGCGGTTGACCTTGACGCCCCAGGGCGAGACCGCGGCGTCGACCACACGGAGCAGGCGCTCGTTGATTTCGTCGCGGTGCGACAGCACCTGGTCGAGGTCCATCGAGCCCATCACCGAGCGGATGTTGGTCATGGTGAGCACCGTGATCCCCTGGTTCAGGTTGGCGACCTCGTAGCTCGCCTTGGCGGCATCGAACACCTGATAGAAGGCGACGCCGTCCACCGTCACGGTGGCGTTGTCCTTGGTGATCACCTCCTGCTCGGGAATGTCGATCACCTGCTCCATCATGTTGATCTTGCGCCCGACGCGATCGAAATAGGGCACGATCAAATTGAGCCCGGGGCTCAGCGTCTGGGTGTATTTGCCGAACCGCTCGATGGTCCAGTCATAGCCCTGCGGCACCGTCTTCACGCCGGCGACCAGCGTGACGATGACGAGCAAAACCAGAACAATCGCGAAAATGTCGAAGCCGCTCATATCTCCTCCAAGCCGGGACAAGACGTCAGGAAAAAGCCCTTTCCGGCGCTGTCATTGGTCGGGATCACGATCCTACCGGTTCAGCGGTCGCAATTCACGTCGGTATCGGAGCAATTCCACACAAGACGCACAGCAAGAGACGGTCGCGATATGTACTTGCGACAGGCTGTTGAAAGTGCGGCGGGCGCAGGCCTAAAGCGCGATGCGATCAGGATGAATCGTCATCGCGCTTTAGGTTATTGTTTGAGCATGATCTTTTCGGAAAACCGCTTCACACTTTTCCGGATCATGCTCTAGCAGCGGAAATTAACGAATTCGGGCGAGGCGTCCGTCACGGACGGGTTCATTCGATCACGTCATTCGCAATTGCAAGCAGGCCCGGGGAAAGCGTGACGCCGAGCGCTCTCGCCGCCCTCAGGTTGATCACCAGCTCGAACTTGGTGGGATTCTGCACCGGCAGGTCGGCCGGCCGTGCGCCCTTCAGGATCCGATCGATATAGTCCGCGGCGCGGCGAAGCTGCTCGACGCTGTCGGTGCTGTAGGACATCAGCCCACCCTCATCGACGAACGTCCGGCTCCAGAATACCGCGGGTACACGCGCCTGTGCGATCGCCGAGAGCAGTTGCGCGCGGTTGGCCATGGTGAAGAAGTCCGGCAGGACCAGGATGGCGCCGTCTTGCCTGGAAGCCAGCGCCCCGATCGAGACGGCGTCATGGACGGGCGCGGGCTCGACCGTCAGGCGCAGCGTCCGTGCGGCGTCCTCGATGGCGCGCAACATCAGTGGCGCGAACGGCGCGGTGGCGGGATTGAAGACGACCGCAGCGCGGGACACCTTCGGCGTGACCTGCGTCAGCATCTCCAGCCATTTGCCGGCGAGCGGACCGTCGTAATCGGTAAAGCCGGTGAGGTTGCCGCCGGGATGCGCGAGGTTTTCGACGAAGCCCTGGCCGACGGGATCGGTGACGACGGCGAACACGATCGGGATCGTCGTGGTGCGCCGGCGCAGCTCTTCGACCGAGGGTGTGCCGACCGCAAGCAGGATGTCGGGCTTGAGCGCGATCAGCTCGTCGGCGAGCTGCGCGATGCGGGCGCGGTCACCGCCGCCGTTGCGCCAATCGATCTTGAGATTGTCGCGCTCCTTCCAGCCTTGGCCGGCGAGCGCTTCGACCAGGGCCATGCTGCGCGTCTGGCCGATCGCATCATCAGCAGCCGTGACCGAGAGCACGCCGAGCCGCCGTGTCGCGTTCGGCTGCTGCGCCAGGGCCGGGGCCGGCAGCGCCGCGAGCATCCCCAGAAGCGCCAGGCACCGGCGGCGGTTCATGGGACGCCCATCAGATCCAGCCCTGGAGCTCGCGCAGCACCAGGGTGCGGATCACGTCCATGCCCGGTCCGCTGTCGTTGAGGCAGGGGATCGCGGAAAACTGCTCGCCGCCATTGTGCTTGAAGATCTCCGCATTCTCCTGCGCGATCTCCTCCAGCGTCTCCAGGCAGTCGGCGGAAAAGCCCGGCGTCACCACCGCGATGCGGCGCACGCCTTCCTTGGCGAGCCGCTCCATGGTCTTGTCGGTATAGGGCTGCAGCCACTCGTCGTTGCCGAAGCGCGACTGGAAGGTCAGCAGCAGCTTGGTCTCGTCCATGCCGAGCCGGCGGCGCAGCGCCTCGGTCGTCGCGATGCAGTGCTGCTGATAGGGATCGCCCTTGTCGACATAGGCTTTCGGCATGCCGTGGAAGGATGCCACGATCAGCTCCGGCTTGAAGGACAGCGTCGCCAGATGGCCCTCGATCGAGGCGGCGAGCGCCTCGATATAGGCTTCGTCGTCATAATAGGGCGGCGTCACCCGCAGAGTCGGCTGGTTCCGCAGCTGCGCGAGCACGCGGAAGACTTCGTCGCAGACGGTCGCCGAGGTCGAGGCCGAATATTGCGGATAGAGCGGCACGGCCAGGATACGCTCGCAGCCCTTCGCGATCAGCGCGTCGATGCCCGACTTGATCGACGGATTGCCGTAGCGCATCGCCCAATCCACGACGACGTTGTCGCGGTCCGACAAGGCGGCCGCGAGCTTGTCGCTTTGCGAGCGCGTGATGGTTTTCAGCGGCGACTCGTTCCGCTCATTGTTCCAGATCTTCTGGTAGTCGAGCGCCTTGGTGCGCGGACGGCTGCGCAGAATGATCCCGTTCAGCACCAGTTTCCAGATCAGGCCCTGGTCCTCGATGACGCGGGCGTCGCTGAGGAACTCCTTGAGGTAGATCCGCACGCCCGGAGCATCGGCCGTATCGGGCGTTCCGAGATTGATCAGGAGCACGCCGACGCGCGGCAGGGCGGATCGGGTGGCCGGTTTCGCGGTCTCGAGGGGGAGGACGCTGTTCATGACTGGTTGGGTCGCGCGTTGGTCCGAACTTGTCAAGATGAGCCGGGGTTCGCTAGGGTCGCACCCAAGCGGGGGGAGGCAGGATGACACTCGCGGAATGGTGCGTCTTCGGGGCGCTGCTGCTCTATCTGTCTACGATCGTCACGGTCAAATGGATCAGGTTTCGCCGCTTCGACAATTCCCGGCCGCGCGACCCCGCCTTCTATGAAGACGCCCTGTCGCAACGCGCGCTCGGCGCGCACCAGAACGGCATCGAGACGTTTCCGTTCTTTGCGTTCGCGGTGCTGCTCGCCGAATACAGGGAAGCGCCGCAGCGGCTGATCGACGAGCTCGCGGCGCTGTTCCTGATCGTGCGGATTGCCTATGTGCTGACGTATCTCGGCAACCGCCCGACGCTGCGCTCGATCCTCTGGAGCATCGGCTTTGCGATCAATCTCGGCATCTTCTTCATGCCGGCATTGAAGCGGTTTCTGCCGGTGTGAGCGGCTTCACGCCGACAGATGGCGTTCTCGCGTCGCGATCAGTGCCCGCATTGATGCCGGGATCGTGACCGGACGATGGGTGTTCTGGTCCGTGTAGACCCAGACGATCTCGCCGGTTACCAGAGCCTCAATGCCGCCCTTCCGGAAGATGGCGAGCTCGAACAGGAGGCTCGAATTGCCGATCCGCGTCACGCGCGCGCCGACGTCGAGCTCCCAGTCGAACCTAACAGGCGCCTTGTACTCGATCAGCGATTTGACGACGTGGAAATCGATGCCGCTCGCCTTTGCATCCGCATATTGGTCGAAGCCGAGCGCGCGGAAATATTCGGTGATGGCGGTGTCGAAATAGGTCAAATAATGCGCGTTGAAGACGACGCCCTGGCCGTCGATCTCGGAATAGCGCACCCGGAACGGATGGAAGAACCAGAAGTGTTCGCGCGACATCTATCGCCTCAAAAACACGTGGTCCGTTCGGCGGCGATGTAGCCGAACAGGAGGCCAACGCCGAACAGCAGGACCACACTCGCGGCGCCGAACTCGATGCCGCGCATAAACAGCGCGCCACCGCCGTCGCGTCCGGCGCTGAGGCGGGCGGCGATGTCCTTGGCGGAGACGGCGACGACAGCAATGGCCGCCACCGTGATCGCGGTGCCCAACCCCATCAGGAAGGTCGCGGCGATCCCTGCCCAGAACAGGCCCTGCGCCAGCGCGAACACCAGGACCAGGATCGCGCCCGAGCAGGGGCGGATGCCGACGGTCAGGATCGCAGCGAAGCCGCGCCGCCAGCCGCCGGGGCCGGCGAGCTCGCTTGGCGTCGGTCCGTGGGAATGGCCGCAATGCTCGTCGTGGACGTGGTCGTGCCCGTGGTGATGGTGAGCGTGGTCGTGGCCATGGTGGTGATCATGGCCGTGATCGCGGTGATGACGATCATGCGCATCATGATGGTGATGATCATGGTCGTGCGGCACGCCCGCCATCGCCGGCACCGGCTGGATGGCCTGAAATGCGCGGATGAAGGTGCGACCCTTGACCCAGACCAGGCGCAGGCCGAACAGCGCGATCAGGGCGTAGCTCGCAATCTCGATCGCGCCTTCCGCCTTGCACATCGTCTTGGCCGTCGCATTCAGCAGCCAGGCCGAGATGCCGACGATGAGGATCGCGACCAGCGACTGCATCAGGGCCGAGGCAAAGGACAGCGCGATGCCGCGCCGCGCAGTCTCGCGGTTGGCGACCACATAGGAGGCGATCACCGCCTTGCCGTGGCCGGGACCGGCGGCGTGGAAGATGCCATAGGCGAACGAGATGAAGAGCAGCGTCCACACCGCCGAGCCATCGGACTTCGCGGCGCGGATGGTTGCCGACATCTGCCGATAGAATTCCGACTGCTTGGCCAGGAGCCAGCCGATGAGGCCGCTCGCTTCAGGCTCGGCCGCCTGCGCTGGTCGCGGCGCACCGAACGGGTTTTGCGCGAGAAGATCATGAAGCGCGGCATCAGTCACGGCCACGACCAGCAGCACAGCGGCAGTGGCGAGCAGCCCGCGCGCAAGCGGAGAGAGTTGCGGCTTCAAGGGCAATCCACCGTGATCTTGTTGGCGAACATCATGCCGAAATTCGAGTTCTCACCGTTCAGGAAGGTCTGCTCGTTCAGCTTCTGCGCGCTCGCGGTGCCGTCGTTCGGCCGCTCCAGCTTCATCTGGCACCCCGCGGGCGCACCGACCAGCTTAACCGGACTGTCCTTGGCCATCTGGAAGTCGATGAAGAAGGAGCGGTCGAACACTTCGAGCACCAGCTGCCTGGGCTTGACCGGATTCTTCAGCGGCAAGGTGAAGTGCAGGGTCAGCACCGTGTCCTTGTAGTCGAGGAAATAGTCGACCGGCTCCTGGAACCGCTCCTTCTTCCCGTCGGCCTTGGCGAAGGTGAAGTAGGCGTATTCCTTCAAGGACTCGACGTTGGTCTGCGCCAGGGGCTTCAGCTCCTCGCTTGTGTATGCGCCCTTGGTCTTGCTCTCGAGCCCCTGCACCGCATAGGCCGAGAACATGTCGTCGAAGGTCCAGGCGTGGCGCACGCCGGTGACGCTGCCGTCGGCAGCATAGAGCAATTCGCTGGTCGCGGTGATCCAGACATGGGGATGCGCGCTCGCCGCACCTGATACGAGCGACATCGCGGCGGCGAGCAGGCATCCGAACAGGGCGCGCATGTTCATCAGGCCGCCCTGGCGTCTTCGAGCAGGCCGCGGCGGCGGAGCAGCGCATCCGGCTCCGGCGGGCGGCCGCGGAACGCCTCGTAGGCGGCTTCCGGATCGACCGATCCGCCCGACGAATAGATGTCGTCGTGCAGGCGCTTGGCCACGGCGGGATCGAAGATGTCGCCGGCTTCCTCGAACGCGCCGAAGGCGTCGGCGTCCATCACCTCCGACCACATGTAGCTGTAGTAGCCGGCGGCGTAATGGTCGCCGGTGAAGATGTGGCCGAACTGCGTGGGACGATGACGCAGCGCGATCTCCTCGGGCATGCCGATCTTCTCCAGCTCGCGCCTTTCGAAGGCGCGGACATCCTGCGCGGCGGCTGCCGGCTGGGTGTGGAATTCCAGGTCAACCAGCGCCGAGGAGACGAACTCGACCGTGGCAAAGCCCTGGTTGAATTTTCGCGCCGCGAGGAAGCGTTGCAGGAGGTCGTCCGGCAGCGGCTCGCCGGTCTGGTAGTGGCGGGCGAATTTCTGCAGCACCTCCGGCCGCTCCTGCCAGTGCTCGTAGAGCTGCGACGGCAGCTCGACGAAGTCGGTGAACACCGAGGTGCCCGACAGCGAGGGATAGGTCACGTTGGAGAGCATGCCGTGCAGGCCGTGGCCGAATTCGTGGAACAGGGTGCGGGCATCATCGGGCGACAGCAGCGACGGCTCGCCGCCGGCGCCCTTGGCGAAATTGCAGATGTTGATAACCAGCGGCGCGACGTCGCCGTCGAGCTTCTGCTGGTCGCGCAGCGAGGTCATCCAGGCGCCGGAGCGCTTCGACGGCCGGGCGAAGTAGTCGCCATAGAACAGCGCCTTGTGCTTGCCGTCCCTGTCCTTCATCTCCCAGACCCGGACGTCGGGGTGCCAGACCGGAACGTCCTTGCGCTCCTCGAAGGTGACGCCGAACAGGCGGGTGGCGCAATCGAAGGCGGCGGCGATCATGTTGTCGAGGCCGAGATACGGCTTGATCGCGGAATCGTCGAAATTGGCGCGCTGCAGACGCAGCTTCTCGGCGTAGAAGCGCCAGTCCCAGGGGGCAAGCTTGAAATTGCCGCCCTCTTCCGTGATCAGCGCCTGCATCTCGTCGCGGTCGGCAAGCGCGCGGGCGCGGGCCGGCTTCCAGACCCGCTCCAACAGGCCGCGCACCGCGTCCGGCGTCTTGGCCATGGAATCCTCGAGCCGATAGGCGGCGTAGGTCGGATAGCCCAGGAGCCTGGCGCTCTCCTCGCGCAGCTTCAGGATCTCGACGATGGTCGCGTTGTTGTCATTGGCGTTGCCGTTGTCGCCGCGCGCGATGAAGGCCTTGTAGACCTTCTCGCGGAGGTCACGCCGGGCGGAGCTCTTCAGGAATGTCTCGACCGAGGAGCGCGACAGCGTGACGATGGCCTTGCCTGCCATGCCGCGCTCTTCCGCCGCAGCCTTGGCGCTGGCGACAAAGCTCTCGGGCAGGCCCTGGCGGTCGTCCTCCCCAAGCTCCAGGAACCAGTCCTGCTCGTCGCCGAGCAGATGGTGGCTGAAGCCGGTGCCGAGCTGGGCCAGCCGCTCGTTGATCTCGGCCATCCGCACCTTGGCTTCTTCGGAGAGGCCGGCGCCGGCGCGGTGGAAGCGGGTGTAGGTGCGCTCCAAGAGGCGGAGCTGCTCGGGCGTGAGTCCGAGACCCGCGCGGTTCTCGTGCAGATGGGCGATGCGGCCGAACAGCACGGCGTTCATCATGATCGGATTCCAGTGCCGCGCCATCCGCAAGGAGACCTCCTTGTCGATCTCCAGGATGGTCGGGTTGGAATGCGCCGAGACGAGGTCGTAGAAGACCGCCGCGACCTTGCTCAAGAGCTTGCCCGAGCGCTCCAGCGCCGTGATGGTGTTGGCGAAGTCGGGCGCCGCGGGATCGTTGGTGATCGCCGCGATCTCGGCGGAATGGTCGGCGAAGGCCTGCTCGAAGGCCGGCAGGAAATGCTCCGGCTTGATCTCGTCGAAGGGCGGGGTCGCGAACGGCGTCACCCAGGCCTTCAGCAGCGGATTGGTCTCGGCGTCCGTAGTTTGGCGGGGTTCTGACATCACAAGTCCCGGATTTCGTGGCTCGATTGTTGCGGCCTGCTATAGCACGCGTGGGGCTTTTTTGGGCCGTTTGCCCTTGCCCCCAGCCGCCTTTTCGGGGAGATTGCGGCCCTCGAAGCCAGGACCCTCTGAAACCATGAACGCGCCTTCTTCATCGTCCCGCCAGATCGTCTGGTCCAGCGTCATCACCGTCATCAGCGCCGCCATCCTGATCGGCGCCGAGGTGTTCGGCGCGGCCTTTGCCGGCGGCTGGGCGCTCGCGATCCTGTTCGGGCTCGGCGACCAGGGCGCCCATATCCTGCAGGCCGTGCTGTTCGCACTCGGCGTGCTCGTGATGACCGCCTTCATCCGCGGCGCTCAGCGCATCGAGCCCTTCACCAAGCGCGGCTGACGCGTCTCGCGCGTGGGCAGCACGCGCTGCGCAGCGAAAACTTAACGCGCGTTCATCTTCCGCGTCGCTCGCGCAACAGCGCGCAAGCAGATGTTAGGCAATCCTGTCAGTAGCCTAAAAAAATTCTTGCGAAGCAGAGTCAAAACGCTTATGTGCGGACTTGCCCAATTTCGCACGTGCCTGTGGTCGTGTGTCAGTCGGTAGGTATCCGGACAAGAGGCCGGACAGCCGCCAAGGGGTGAAGAAGCCGAGGGGCTCTTCGGAAGTGCGGAAGTCGGAAGACCGAGGTCGCAAGATCAGGAGGTCGGACGACGAAGCAAACCCGGAGCGCCCAGCATCTCTCTCAAAGAGATGCCATGTCGAAGGTGACTTCGCTCTTTGCAACCGTGACTGGCAGCCGGAGGCGAACCGGCGCACCCCGCTCTCAACGGGGGACGCGACTTAAAGCAACGACGGATCGGGCTTTTTTGGTCTCTACCGGCAGTCCAACGCCGGCGCGGGCTACTGAAAAGGCTTGTCCTTCATTGCCAGGTGAGCGGGCGGGAACTCTCCCAACCAATCCACGGCAGCACAGTCTGGTTTGAGTTTTTTGGCTTCAGCGCGCCTCCATCGCGCGATGCGGCCGAAGCACTCTCATCAGACGTCATGTTGATACGGCTCCCGTCGCTGGGACCGTTGGAGAGTGCCATGACCGAACGTATCCAGGAATTCCTGCGCAACCGCCGCAACGAAGGCCTCGACACCGAGCCCTGCCTCGTCGTCGACCTCGAAGTCGTGCGCGACAATTACCAGACCTTCGCCAAGGCGCTGCCCGACAGCCGCGTGTTCTATGCCGTCAAGGCGAACCCGGCGCCGGAAGTGCTGGCCTTGCTGGCGTCCATGGGCTCTTGCTTTGACACCGCCACGGTCGCCGAGATCGAGATGGCGCTGGCCGCGGGTGCGACGCCCGACCGCATCTCGTTCGGCAACACGATCAAGAAGGAGCGTGACATCGCGCGCGCCTTCGCGCTCGGCATTCGCCTGTTCGCGGTCGATTGCGCCGCCGAGGTCGAGAAGATCGCCCGTGCCGCCCCCGGCGCGAAGGTGTTCTGCCGCATCCTCTATGACTGCGCCGGCGCCGAGTGGCCGCTGTCGCGCAAGTTCGGCTGCGACCCGGAGATGGCGGTCGAGGTGCTCGACCTCGCCAAGCGCCTGGGCCTCGAGCCGTGCGGCATCTCCTTCCATGTCGGCTCGCAGCAGCGCAAGGTGAAGGCGTGGGACCGTGCGCTGGCGATGGCCTCGCAGGTGTTCCGCGACTGCGCCGAGCGCGGCATCAACCTGACCATGGTCAACATGGGCGGCGGCTTCCCGACCAAGTACCTGAAGGACGTGCCGCCGGTCGTGACCTACGGCCGCTCGATCTTCCGCGCGCTGCGCAAGCACTTCGGCAACCAGATCCCGGAGACCATCATCGAGCCGGGCCGCGGCATGGTGGGCAACGCCGGCATCATCGAATCCGAGGTCGTGCTCATCTCGAAGAAGAGCGACGAGGACGAGGTGCGCTGGGTGTACCTGGACATCGGCAAGTTCGGCGGTCTCGCTGAGACCATGGACGAGTCGATCCGCTACGCCATCCGCACCCGTCACGACGGCGCGGACATGACCCCGTGCGTGCTCGCTGGGCCCACCTGCGACAGCGCCGATGTGCTGTACGAGAAGAACCCGTATCCGCTTCCCGTCACGCTCGAGATCGGCGACAAGGTGCTGATCGAAGGAACCGGGGCCTATACGTCGACCTACTCGTCGGTGGCGTTCAACGGCATCCCGCCGCTGCGGACGTACCACATCTGATCCGCCTCTTGGTTCTAGAGGCCTGATGAACCCGGGAGCCGGCTTGCCGGCTCCTCCCTCAAATTTCGATTTCTGACGACGTCTTGGACAGGCGTGCTGCGCGCACGCCGGTTCAAGCGGGGACTGACGTGCCATGACTGCTCCTCGGAAGCCGCAAGTTGCCCTCACCTCGAAAGCCGCTCCGTTCGTGATCCGTGCGGAACGTGCTGCCGACGTCGCGACGCGCGAAGCGCTGCTCGATGCCTGCTTTGGCGAGACCCGCCATGGCCGCACCTGCCAGCGCCTGCGCGACGGACGCGCGCCCGCGACAGGCCTTGCCCTGTCGGCGATGCGCGAGGGCAAGCTCGTGGGAACCGTGCGGCTGTGGCATGTCAGCGCCGGAGGCAGGCCCGCTCTGGTCCTCGGACCGCTGGCGGTCGACCCTGCCTGCCGCGAGCTCGGGATCGGCGCCGCGCTGATGCAACAAGCGCTGGCTGCCGCCCGGGCGCGCGGGCATGACGCCGTGATCCTGCTCGGCGATGCCCCCTATTACGCCCGTTTCGGCTTCTCCACCGAGAAGACCGCCGAGCTGTCGCTGCCTGGCCCGTTCGAGCGCGACCGCCTGCTGGCGATCGAGTTCACGGAAGGTGCGCTCGATGGCGCCCAAGGGATGATCGTCCCGACCGGCGCGGCCCTGCCCAAACGGAGGTCGGTTCGCGCGCCTGAGGCGCACGCGGCCTGAGGGATCGCTCCTGTAGCGACGACCTAAGCCGCATCGACGAGCGGCAACGCCAGGCCGCGCCTGCGGGCCCGTTCCTTTGGGGTTGCGCAGGCGCCGGAAACGCCCTTTAACCCCGCGAAACACCCCTTTAGTCGAGGCCCAGACCGATGTCCCGTCGCCTGATCTCCACCGGCTCCCCGCTCGAGAAGACCGTCGGCTACAGCCGTGCCGTGATCGACGGCGAGTTCGCCTTCGTCGCGGGAACCACCGGCTACGACTACACCACGATGACGATGCCATCAGATGTCACGAGCCAGTCACGCAACTGCTTCAAGACCATCGAAGCCGCCCTGAAGGAGGGCGGATTCGAGATGGCCGATATCGTCCGTGCGACCTATTACGTGACCGACGCCAGCTATATCGATGCCCACTTCGCCGTCTGCGGCGAGGTCCTCGGCGACATCAGGCCGGCGGCGACGCTGCTGGTCGTCAATGCCCTCGCCAGGCCCGAGATGAAGGTCGAGATCGAAGTCACCGCCAAGCGCCGCGGCACCTAAAAAGCGCCGCAGCATCTGACAAGCGCCGCAGCGCCTGATCCATCCCTCACTGCCAGCACGTTCCGGAGAATCCATCCCATGAGCCCTCCCTCGCAGATCTACGCGAAGATCACCGGCCCCATCGTCATGGTCGGCTTCGGCTCCATCGGCAAAGGCACGCTGCCCCTGATCGAGCGGCATCTCGACTACGACAAGTCGCGCATCACGGTGCTCGATCCCAAGGACGAGGGCCGCAAGGCGCTTTGCGAGAAGCACAATGTCCGCTTCATCCAGAAGGGGCTGACCAAGGACAATTACCGCGAGGTGCTGACCCCGCTGCTCACCGAGGGCGGCGGCCAGGGCTTTTGCGTCAATCTGTCGGTCGATACCGGCTCGACCGACATCATGGAGCTCTGCAACGAGCTCGGCGCGCTCTACATCGACACCGTCAACGAGCCCTGGCTGGGCTTCTATTTCGATTCCTCTAAGGGCCCCGAAGCGCGCTCCAATTACGCGCTGCGCGAAACCACGCTGGCCGCCAAGAAGGCCCGTCCCGCCGGCTCGACCACGGCGGTCTCCTGCTGCGGCGCCAATCCCGGCATGGTCTCCTTCTTCGTCAAGCAGGCGCTGCTCAATGTCGCCGCCGACCTGAAGCTCAATGCGCCCAGGCCGAAGACCAAGGGCGAATGGGCGGATTTGATGCGGCAGGCCGGCATCAAGGGCATCCACATCGCCGAGCGCGACACCCAGCGCTCGAAGAAGCCGAAGGAGCCCGACGTCTTCGTCAACACCTGGTCGGTGGAAGGCTTCCTGTCGGAAGGCATGCAGCCATCCGAGCTCGGCTGGGGCACCCACGAGAAATGGATGCCGGAGAATGCGCATACCCATGAAGCCGGCTGCGGCGCTGCAATCTATCTGATGCAGCCGGGCGCCAACACGCGCGTGCGCACCTGGTGCCCGACCCGCGGCGCCCAGTATGGCTTCCTCGTCACCCACAACGAGTCGATCTCGATCGCCGATTACTTCACGGTGCGCGACGCCTCGGGCAAGGCGATCTACCGGCCGACCTGCCACTACGCCTACCATCCGGCTGACGATGCCGTGCTGTCGCTGCATGAAATGTTCGGCCGCGCCGGGAAGATGCAGGAGAAGCACCACATCCTCGACGAGAACGAGATCGTCGACGGCATCGACGAGCTCGGCGTGCTGCTGTTCGGCCATGACAAGAACGCCTATTGGTTCGGCTCGCAGCTCTCCATCGAAGAGACCCGCGAGCTCGCGCCCTACCAGAACGCCACCGGCCTGCAGGTGACCTCCGCCGTGCTCGGCGGCATGGTCTGGGCGCTGGAGAACCCGAACGAAGGCATCGTCGAGGCCGACGAGATGGATTTCGAGCGCCTGCTCGAAATTCAGTTGCCCTATCTCGGCCCGGTGAAGGGCTTTTATACCGACTGGACGCCGCTGACGGATCGTCCGGGACTGTTCCCGGAGGACATCGACACCAGCGATCCCTGGCAGTTCCGGAATATACTGGTGCGGTGAGGGGGGCTCTCTCCGCCCCTCATTCCGGGGAGCGCCACTTGGCGCGAGCCCGGAATCCATCGGGCGGCAGACTCTGCGGGTAAATGGATTCCGGGTTCGCGCTTCGCGCGCCCCGGATGACCGGAAAAAAACTACTTCTTCTCCATGGGCGGCGCGATCTTCTCGGCCGGCGCTGGCGGTAGCGCTGGCCTGGTCGCCGCGCCCTGAGTCTGCGGATCCGGCCGTGCCGGCTCGGGGGCCGGCGTCGTCGGGCGATCACCGCCGGGCTTCGCCTCCGCGGGCACCTTGCTCTGTTCGTCGGACGGGGTGCCCTGGAGCGGGGGCGTCGCCTGCGCCAGCTGCATGCGGCTTTCGGCGCGGATCTGCGCCAGGGACATCACCGACACCGCAACGCCTGCTGCGAACAGCGCACCGGCGATTGTCAGGTTGAGCTTCAGTCTACGCTTGTCATCTCGGCCGGGCATGTCGATCACCGCCTTTGTTCGCGGAATCAACGAAACTGGGGCGCGCCGGTTCCGGGACCGAAAACGCGCGGAACCCACCCGCACGCGCCAAAACGCCGCGCTACTCCGTCGTGCTGACTTCCCATGTTGCATGCCGGACCCCTGGCAGATGCTGCAGATCGGTCGCGACCGCGTTCAGCTCATTCGGGTCGACCGCGGTCGCAACCAGCTTGGCGGCGATCTCCAGAATATCCTCGCTGATCTCGGCGACTTCGATATCGGCCACGGCATATTTCGCCGCTTCGAGCTTGTCGACGAGGCGGTCGCGCATGTCGGGCAAGGCGTCGGCCGCAACTGCGAGCTTGAAATAGTAGGTCGCCTCCAGCGCCTTCTCATTCAGCGGGATGCGGTTGATGGCGTTGACCAGCGGGCGCAGCATGGTGTTGCCGGAGATGACGAACACGGTCAGCGCGGCCGCCTGCGCGATCATGTCGGCGCCGGCACAGGAGCCGACCGCGGCCGAGGCCCACAGGGTCGCCGCGGTGTTGAGCCCGCGCACGTCCATGCCCTGCTTCATGATGACGCCGGCTCCCAGGAAGCCGATGCCCGAGACGACATAGGCGATCACCCGGACCGCGCCGTCGGCGCCATTCAGCTGCATGGCGAGATCGACGAAGGCGGCAGCGCCCACCGCGACCAGCACGTTGGTGCGCAGCCCCGCGGTGCGCTGGCGGTATTGCCGTTCGGCGCCGATCAAGGTGCCCAGCACGAAAGCCGTGATCAGGCTGACCAGGGTGTCGCCAAAATCGGCAAGCTGGAAGGTCGTCAGAAATCGCATGGTTGCCTATACGGCGGGAACCATGACAGACTAAAGCTCGAGCAGACCGCCGTCCCCATTTTCGTCGGCAAAAGCCAGCAGCGTGCCTTTGGCGTTCCAGGCGAGCGCGGCCACGGGCGGCATGCCATTGCGGCGGACCAGGATCTCCGCGCCGTCCTCCAGCCGGACCAGCAGCACGGTGCCGTCGCTATAACCGGCGGCGAGAATGTCGTTCTTGGGATGACAGGCGACCGCGGAGACGCGCGCCTGCAGCGGGGCGAGCATCGCGGGCTCCTTCCCCATCGGACCGTCCTTGCTGCCGAACGGCCAGATGATCACCGTGTCGGCGCCGGAGGTCGCCAGCCCCTTGCCGCCGGCGCTCCACGACATCGAGCGGACGCGGCCGGGATAGCCGGTCATGCGCATGTGCCTGTTGTCGGCGAGCCGCCAGCCGTGCAGCGCCGGCTCGTGCATCGCTGTCACGAGAAACTTGTTGTCGGGGCTGAAGGTGACCGCGTGATGCGAGCCGGCCCAGGGCAGGAATTCGGCCGATCCCGCCATGTTCGGAAACCACAGCGTCACGCCGTTGTAATGCGCGATTGCAAGCCGCAGGCCCTTCGGCGCGAAGGCAAGGCCGCCGACGGTCGAGGGCACGTCGATCGATTTCTCCTCGGCCTTGCCGCTCTTGACGGTCGCGGTCTTGCCGGCTGACCAGGCGAAGGCGCCGTCGGCGTGCAGCGCCACCGCGTCGATCCAGCGCCGCTTGGGATCGGTGGCGAGCAGTGTCACCTCGCCCTTGGCATCGAGCGAGACGACCTTGCCGTCGTCGCCGCCCATGACGAGGCGCTTGCCGTCGGCAGCCGTCGAGAGAATGCCGCCGCTATGCACGGCGACCGTGGTGATCTCGCAATTGGCATCGACGAATGCGACGTTCTCCTCGCCGCCGACGAAGGCGGCGCGATCCTTCAGGAAATGCACCGAGGTCACTGCCATGCCGAGCGCAATGGGCTTGACGCGGTCGGTAACGGAGACGATCGAAGCGGATTCGGACGCTGGCGTAAACTCTTTCATCACGAGACGATGCAGCTCTCGAAACCCTTGCGGATCGCCTCTTCGGGCAATTCGCGGCCGATGAAGACGAGGCGGCTCTCGCGCGGCTCGCCCTCCTTCCACTTCCGCTGGTGGTTGCCCTCCAGCATCATGTGGACGCCCTGGAAGACGTAGCGGTCGTCGTCGTCGTGGAAGGCGAGGATGCCCTTGGAGCGCAGAATCTTGCCGCCCTCGACCTGCACCAGGTTCTGCAGCCACGGCATGAACACGTTGGGATCGAGCGGCTTGTCGGTCTTGAGCGAGAGCGATTGCATCTCCTCGTCGTGATAGTGCTTCAGGCCGTGGCCGTGATCATGATGATGGTGATCGTGGCCGTGATGATGGTGATGATCATGATCGTGGTCATGATCGTCGGCCTCCAGGAAATCAGGCTCGATGTCGAGGATGCGGTCGAGGTCGAACGCGCCGCGATCGAGCACGTCGGCCAGCGCCACCGCGCAGCGCTCGGTGCGATGGAGCTTCGCATAAGGATTGATGCCGCGGATGCGGGCCTCGACCTCGGCGAGTTCGCCCTTGTTGACGAGGTCGGTCTTGTTCAGGACGATGACGTCGGCAAAGGCGATCTGGTTCTTGGCCTCGGGTGCATCCTTCAACCGGTCGGACAGCCATTTGGCGTCGGCGACCGTCACGACCGCATCGAGCCGGGCGTTCTTCTGCACGTCCTCGTCGACGAAGAAGGTCTGGGCGACGGGCGCCGGATCGGCAAGACCGGTGGTCTCGACGATGATGGCGTCGAACTTGCCCTTGCGCTTCATCAGGCCGTCCATGATGCGGACGAGGTCGCCTCGTACGGTGCAGCAGATGCAGCCGTTGTTCATCTCGAACACTTCCTCATCGGCGCCGATGATGAGGTCGTTGTCGATCCCGATCTCGCCGAATTCGTTGACGATGACGGCGTATTTCTTGCCGTGGTTCTCCGACAGGATGCGGTTGAGCAGCGTGGTCTTGCCGGCGCCGAGATAGCCGGTCAGCACGGTCACGGGAATCTTTTGGGAGGTCGCGTCAGACATAACAACTCCGGACTTCAAGGCTTTTTCGCGCGACGCGAGGCGGGGTGGCCCCTGCCCTAATGGTCAAGCGCGCTGGTCAGGGCCTTTATATTGTGCCTGACCATGTCAATGTAAGTGGGTGCAGGGCCCTTTTCGCCGGTCAAACCGTCCGAAACCAGGGTGCCACCGACCCTGGCGCCGGTCTCGGCGGCGATCCGCCGGATCAGGCGATCGTCGCTGATATTTTCAAGGAACACGGCCGGGATTTTCTGGACCTTGATCTGGCCGATGATGGCGGCGATATCTCGCGCGCTCGGCTCGGTCTCCGTGGAGACGCCCCGGGGGGCGATGAACCGGATACCGTATTCGCTGGAGAAATAGCCGAAGGCGTCATGCGTGGAGATCACCTTGCGCCGCTCCGGCGGGATTTTTGCGACAGCGTCGCGGACCTCGCGGTCCAGTGTTTCGAGCTTTTCCAGATAGGCCTTGGCCTGGGCGCGGAAGAACTCCGCATCGTCAGGAGCGGCCGTGGCGAGCGCGCTCGCAATGTCGGTGACGTAGATCTTGGCGTTCGGGATGGATTGCCAGGCGTGGGGATCAGCGGCCGAACCCAATTTCAACGGCGCGATGCCGGCGCTTGCGGTGATCACCTTGGCCTTGCTGCCCGCGGATTGCACGAGGCGCGGCAGCCAGCCCTCCAGCCCGAGCCCGTTGACGATGACGAGCTTCGCCGCCGCGACCCGCTTGGCATCGGCAGGGGCCGGCGTATAGACGTGGACGTCGCTGTCGGGCCCGACCAGCGTCGTCAGGTTGACGCGGTCACCACCGACATTGCGGACGAAATCGCCGAGGATCGAAAAGCTCGCGACCACGTTGAGCCGTTCCGCGGCCTGCAGCGGCGAGGCGATCAGCAACAGCGCACAAAGCAGGATGAGCCGCATCGTCATGCTTCCAGATGCCGGCCGGGAAACAGCTGCCGGACGATGCCGCCGACGCGGCCGAACAGGACAGAGGCGATGTAGAGCACCGTCGCCACCAGAATGATCGCAGGGCCCGAGGGCACGCGGGTCTGGAACGAGAGCACGAGGCCGGCATAGCCGGAGACCCCTGCAGCCATGACGGCGATGCAGATCATCGCGGTGAGATCGCGCGACCAGAACCTTGCGATGCCCGCAGGCAGGATCATCAGGCCCACCGCCAGCAGCGTGCCCAGCGCCTGAAAGCCGTTGACGAGGTTGATGACGACCAGCGCGAGGAAGGCGAGATGGGCGGGGCCGCCGGCGCGGCTCACGGTGCGCAGGAACAGGGGATCGACGCTCTCGATCACCAGCGGGCGGTAGATCACCGCGAGCACCAGCAGCGTCACCGTGGCGTTGAAGGCGACCACCAACAGCGTCTGATCGTCCATTGCGAGGATGTTGCCGAACAACACGTGCAGGAGATCGATGTTGGTGCCCTTGATCGAGACGATGGTGACGCCGAGCGCAAGCGAAGCGAGATAGAAGGTCGCGAGCGAGGCGTCCTCCTTCAGCCCGGTCGAGCGTGCGACCACGCCAGCGAGGATCGCGACGGCAAAGCCGGCGACCAGGCCGCCGGCCGTCATCGCGAACAGATTGAGGCCGGAGAGCAGGAAACCAACCGCCGCGCCAGGCAGGATCGCGTGCGCCATGGCGTCGCCGACGAGGCTCATCCGCCGCAGCATCAGGAACACGCCGATCGGCGCCCCCGCCAGCGCCAACGCGATCACCGCGGCGAGCGCGCGCCGCATGAACTCGAATTCGGTGAACGGACCGATCAGCGCGTCATAGAGCATCGGATATCAGGCCGCCCGCGAGCTGATATCATCGGCCGCGCAGGCCGCCGCGCTGTCGTCGAAGGCCTCGCACATTCGCATCGCGACCAGCAGATTTTCCGGCGTCAGCACCTCCGCCGTCGGGCCCCACGCGACCGGGCCGCGCGCCAGCACCAGCGTTTCGGCGAAGTGGTTGCGCACCATCTCCATGTCGTGCAGCGCGGCGAGCACGGTACGGCCCTCGCCGTGCCAGCGCTTCACCAGCGCGAGCAGATCGGCGGTGGTCTTGCTGTCGATGGCGTTGAAGGGCTCGTCGAGCACGATCAGGCTGGCATCCTGGAGCAGCACACGGGCGAACAGCACGCGCTGCATCTGACCGCCGGAGAGCGTGCCGATCGGGCGGTTCTCAAAACCGCTGAGGCCAACTGCTCCGATTGCCCGGAGAATCTTGTCGCGCGCGGCCTTGCCGATGCCGCCGAACAGGCCTGTGCCACGCCACAGCCCGGTGCCGATGAAATCGAACACCGAGATCGGGAAGCTGCGGTCGATCTCCGCGCTCTGCGGCAGATAGGCGATGTCGCGGGCGTCGAGCCCGCCGAGATGGATCGTGCCGTCGAGCGGCTTGAGGATGCCGACGATGCCGCGCAACAGCGTCGATTTACCGGCGCCATTCGGGCCGATCACGGCGACCAGCGCGCCCGGCGCGACCTCGCCGCTGAGATGATGCACGGCGGGGTGCCGGTCATAGCCGAGCGTGACGTTGTGAAAGTGCAGCGCTGCCATCGTCACCTCATCGCCAGCAAGACGATGCCCCACAGCACAGCACAGACCGCGAGCGCGGCCGCGACACGGCCCGCCATGGTCATGCGCAGGATCGACCAGGGCGCGGCCTGGGCCGGATGCGGCGAGGTCGCATCGTGGACGCGGGCATGGGTGTGATCGTGCCCATGCGGATGCCCGTGGCCGTGGGAATGGCCATGAGCATGGTCGTGCTGGTGGGCGTGGGACGCGGCGGGAGCCATTTGCGGACGTTATATTATAACATTACGCCTGTCCACGGCCGGACTGACATCCCGCTTCAAGGCTTGCCAATCACCATGGCGATGGCGGCCGCCACGAATGGGAAAGGCACCGAGACGGCGCAGCGGAACCAGACGAAACGGGCAGGCATGAACGGGATCTCCCACAAGATCACCCGCTGGAAGGCGAATAGCGCCCAGGCGACGACATAGGCGACCACCTGCGGCACCCCGCCGCCCGACTTCAGCGCCACCGTGCCGATGGAGAAGCCGACCACCGGGCCGCCGGGCGTGGCGGCGCCGGCGACCACGGCGGTGGCGACCCCGAGCCAGCCGCTATCCGGGCCGAGCCAGCCGGTAATCACCTCCTGCGGGATGATGGCGGCGATATAGCCGGAGCCGATCACGCCGAGCGCAATCCGCGGCACGATGTTGACGAAATCCATCGTGCCTTCGCGCAGCGAGGCCACGAACACCGGGCGCCCACGACGAAAGGCGATCAGCCCGACGCCAAGCACCGAGCCCCACAGCAGGATGTCGATCAGAAGCGCTGCGCTCAACTCTCGTCGTCCTTCGCGAGCGGCTTCGGATAGAGCCTGACATAGACGAAGCGGCCGAGGGCGCCGGCGAGCACCGGCAGCGGCAGCGAGATCACGATCCGCCACAGCGTGAAATCGGTGCCCATGATCGGGATTTCCCAGGCGACCGCCCGGCCATAACCGATCAGCGTCCAGCTCACGACCATGGCGATGGTGGCGCCGAAATCGGCGCCGACCGCGAGCAGTGCGCTCGCGACCGGATAGGCGGTGAAGGGACCGCCGGGCAGAATTGCGCCGAAGGCGGTGCCGATCAGCAGGCCCATCAGGCCGGATTTCGGCCCGAGCGAGCGCGAGACCTTCTCGTGCGGCAAGATCTCCGAGATGAAGGCCCCGAGCAGGCAGCCGGCGAGCACGCGCGGCAGGATGCCCGAGAACAGCGAGAGATCGTGGGTGAGGATGTCCAGAACGCCGTCAGTGCCGTCCCGCCGCCAGACCAGTGCAGCACTCACCGCCGCCAGAGCTGCGATGATGACGGTCGACCAGCCGATCGGCTTGCGGACCCGGCCCGGCCGCGGCTCGGATTCGGCGTCGCCGGAAGGCGCCGGATGGTTCGGGGAAGGTTCTGACAACGGGCTAGAGTCGCTCGAGGGTGAGGCCCGTCCTGATTAAGGGCGCCGCCGATGCGATGCAAACGGTGTGACGACAGACCCATGCGCGCGCCACGCAGGGCAATTCCGCACAGCAAAAAGGCGGTCGCGCCTGCGACCGCCTTTGTTTCTGTCATTCCGGGGGGCACGTCAGCACCGAGCCCGGAATCCATCGGGCGTCACCCGAGCGGACAAATGGATTCCGGGCTCGCGCTTCGCGCGCCCCGGAATGACATCGTCACGCCTTCTCGAACAGGGACTCCACGTATTCCCAGTTCACGAGGTTCTCGACGAACGCCTTGAGATAGTCGGGACGGCGATTGCGATAGTCGATGTAGTAGGAGTGCTCCCAGACGTCGCAGCCGAGGATCGGTGTGGCGCCGTGCACCAGCGGATTCTCGCCGTTCGGGGTCTTGGAGATCTCGAGCTTGCCGTTCTTGACCTGGAGCCAGCACCAGCCGGAGCCGAACTGGCCGACGCCGGCCGCCTGGAAGTCGGTCTTGAACTTCTCGAAGCCGCCGAGGTCCTCGTTGATCTTCTTCTCGAGCTTGCCCGGCAGCTTGGTGCCGCCGCCATTGGGCTTCATCCAGCTCCAGAAGTGGATGTGGTTGTAGTGCTGGCCGGCGTTGTTGAACACCGCGGGGTTCTTGCCGAACGAGCCCTTGACGATCTCTTCAAGGGACTTGCCTTCCCATTCGGTCCCCTTGAGCGCGTTGTTGCCGTTGGTGACGTAGGCCTGATGATGCTTGTCGTGGTGATATTCCAGCGTCTCCTTCGACATGTACTGGCCGAGGGCGTCATAGGCGTAAGGAAGTGGGGGCAGCGTAAAGGTCATGGCTTCTTGTCCGCAACTGGTGGGGAACGAGTTCTAACGGTCACCCCTTATAGAAGGTTCCGCGGCCATTAAATACCTCAGAATTTGCGAAAAGGCGTGACTTGGCGCGTCCTGCTTGAATGCACAAATTCGCCGCAACCCGGCCGCCGTGATCAGACCTGCGGTTCGCTGTAAAATATCATTGCCTTTGAGGCGCTTAAGACAGAACAAACGCGCGAAGAAGCGGAGCTGTGGAGGACGACGCCATGAGCATCGAGATCGACATATTGAACGGCGACGCCTCGTGGCCGAGGGCCGAGCCGCTACTTCAGGCGGTCTGGGCACCGCAATTCGTCGCAGGCAAGCCCTGGGCTCATGTCAAATGGGCCAATGCCGATCTTCGCGTGCTGGTCGAGACGCCCGAGGATGGTCTCGTGTGCCATGTCGGCATCTACTTCCGCACCATCACCTGGAATGGACAGAAGGTTCATATCGGCGGCATCGGCGGCGTCTCCACGCGCGAGGACCAGCGCGGCCGTGGCTATGCGACCGTGGCGATCGACGCGGCGGTGCATACCATGCGCGCCAACGAGGCGGTTCGGTTCGCCCTACTGGTCTGCGAGCCGCACAATTTCGCGTTCTACGAGGCCCGGAGCTGGCTGCCGTTCAAAGGCGAGGTCTATTGCGAACAGCCGGAAGGGCGGATTCGGTTCACCTACATGGCGCCCTATGTCTTCCACATCGTGCGCGCGCCGACGCTGGGCACCATCGACCTATGCGGCCTGCCGTGGTGAGCCCTGCGTGAGCCAGGGCTGCGCCGGCCGGCTCATTCTCTTATAATATGTCGGTCATCATTTAATTTTCCGCCCGGTGAACATGACGATCGACGCCCCCGCAGATGCCGTCCCGCCGGTTGCGCCGGTCGCCTCCCCCATCGCGAGCCTCCTGACCGCGCCGATCCTGCCGACGCTGCTGCGGCTCGCGATCCCCAACATGATCGCGATGGTCGGCAGCACGCTCGTCGCAGTGGCTGAGACCTCCTATATCGGCCGGCTCGGCACCATCCCGCTCGCCGCGATCGCGCTGGTGTTTCCGTTCGCGATGCTGACGCAGATGATGAGCGCGGGCGCGATGGGCGGCGGCGTCTCGTCCGCAATCAGCCGCGCCCTCGGCGCAGGGGATCGCGACCGCGCCGCGACGCTGGCGCTGCATGCCGCCATCATCGGCCTTTGCGGCGGGCTGTTCTTCACGGTGATGATGCTCGCCTTCGGCCGCTCCTTCTTCGCGCTGCTCGGCGGACGCGAGCGCGTGCTCGAGGAGGCCAGCGGCTATTCGCAGGTGCTGTTCTCCGGCGCGGTCGCGATCTGGCTCGTCAACACGCTGGCCTCGGTGATCCGCGGTACCGGCGACATGCGCCTGCCTTCGATGATTCTGATCGGCGCGAGCGCGCTGCAGATCGTGCTCGGCGGCACGCTGGGGCTCGGCCTGTTCGGAGTGCCGCAATTCGGCATGCCGGGCGTGGCGAGCGGGCAGCTGATCGCGTTCAGCTGCGCGGCGATCTTCTTAGTCTGGTATCTGTTGTCGGGGCGCAGCCGCCTGCCGCTGGATGTCCGCGCCTTTCATTTCGAGCGCGCGATGTTCCTGGACATTCTCAAAGTCGGCGCGGTGGCCTGCCTGTCGCCGCTGCAGACCGTGCTCACCATTCTGATCTTCACGAAGATCCTCGCGACCTTCGGCACCGAGATGCTGGCGGGCTACGGTATCGGCTCGCGGCTGGAATTTCTGCTGATCCCGATCACCTTCGCCTTCGGCATCGCCTCGGTGCCGATGGTCGGCATGGCGATCGGCGCCGGACATGTGAAGCGCGCGCGGCGCGTGGCCTGGACCGCAGCTGCCGCCTCGGGACTCACGGTGGGGCTGATCGGCCTCGTCGTTGCGCTCGCGCCGTCACTGTGGGTTGGGCTCTTCACCCGCGATCCCGGCGTCACCGCCGCCGCGCACAACTATTTCCACTGGGCCGGTCCGGCTTTCGTGTTCTTTGGCATGGGCGTGTCGCTTTACTTCTCCTCGCAAGGCGCCGCACGCGTCGGCGGGCCCGTGCTCGCCTCCACGGCCCGGCTTCTGATCGTCGCGATCGGCGGCATCGGACTGATGACCGCGCAAGCGCCGGCCTGGACCCTGTTCGCGCTGGTCGGCGGCGCCATGGTCGTGTTCGGGCTCTCGACCGCCGCCTCGGTCGCTTTCGCGCGCTGGGGCAAATGATCGCAGGTAAATAGGCGCAGGCAGATAAGCTCAGAAAAGTGATTCCCTCGGACGTTGCGCGCGCTCGATTTGCTGCTATGGAGGCGCCTCCATTCCAGGGCTCCTCTCCATGACATTCAGATTCGCCGCTCTCACCGTCATTCTGGCTGCGCTGACCAGTGCGCCTTCCGCCCATGCGCAGAGCGCCGACGGGACCTGGCTCACCCAGGCGGGCGATGCGCGCGTCAAGATCAGTAAATGCGGCGGCAGCATCTGCGGCCACATCGTCTGGCTGCGCGAGCCCATGGACAGCGCGACCGGCCAGCCCGCCACCGACAGCAAGAATCCCAATCCCGCGCTCGCCAGGCGCCCGATGATCGGCCTGCCATTGTTCAGCGGCATGGAGCCGGCGGGACCGAACAAATGGTCGGGCCAGATCTACAATGCCGACGACGGCAGCACCTATGCGAGCAACATCAGCCTGACTGGCGCGGACGCGCTGCGGGTCGAAGGCTGCGTCGGCGCGCTCTGCGGCGGTGAGACCTGGACGCGCGCGGGGCGCTAACCCGCTGCCATCATCGCCTTCAACGCCGTCGCCGCCGAGGCATAGCCGCCGCGCGCGCCGTCGATGAAATGGACGTGATCGCTGCGCAGCGCCGACGGCGCGAAGCAGGTCATCATTGCAGCGTCCTGCTGGTAGAGGCCGTAGCGCACGATGCCCTCGCGCGCAGCGGCTTTGAGACGATCGTTCAACGCGCGCTCGAGCTGCGGCGTGCAGTCCAGAATCATGCGCAGGCCGTCGTCGTATTTACGGAAGTCCGAGTTCTCGACCACCTGCCGCTTGTAGAGGCTGGGCACGAAACCGCCGATCTTGATGTCGAAGCGCATGATGAAATAGGCGAACAGCGTATAGGCGAGTACGCTGGCTCTGCGCGCGAGCAGCGGACCCCCGCGCCTGGTTCGGGCCTCGAATTCCACGCCCTGCGGCGGCCATTTCAGCGGGGGCCCCTGCGGCGGCACCGGCCGGCCGCCCTCCGGGCTGCGCTCGACGAGATGAATGATGTCCTCGATCACCCTGCGGAAGGCCACCTGATCGACGCCACGCGCCGGCATCACCAGCACCGACAGGATCAGGCCGCGCGCCGCCGGCATCACCTCGAAACGACACGACAGGCCCGAAAGGTCCGGCTGCGTGCCGGCAGGCGCCTCATCGACGGCAAACTCGCCGCGCTTCATCGCGGCGTCGGCCCAGGCGAGCCCGCCGCCCGAAAACATCGCATAGGACAGGTTGGCCGACGGCCCGAACCGGGCGACGCACACATCGAGGCCGTGTGCGCGAATGACGCTGACCGGCACCAAGGCGACACGCAGGGTCAGATCGAGGCCTTCGCGCACCCAGGTCGCGGTCGCAGCCAGCGCTTCGCGGGCAGGTTTGACATCATCAGGCGCCACCGCGAAGCTGGCGCCGTCGCCGCCGAACACGAAGGGGAATTCCCGCCCCTCCAGCGCATTGGTCACCGCCGCGATCACGGCGGCACCCGCCATGTTCACGGCCTTGTAGCGCTGCGCCGCGATCGCCTTGGTCGAATCGACGATATCGGCAACACCGATGCTCCAGTCGTCCGGCAGCGGCGCATAAAGCGCAGGATCCATCAGGCTGGTGAAGCCTCGGAAGACGGGAATGCCGCCATAGAAGGACTCGCCTGAGCTCATCGGGATTGCCGGACTGTTGGAATGCGAAGCAAGATACGTGGCAGGATCGATCCGGGTTCGCTGGCTCGCGCCCCCTTTCGATCATTGGCCGAAAGTGGCCCGGACAACAAGATGCGGCCGCCTTGCAATGCCCCGGCGGGATCATTGATCGGCTTCAAACAACCACCGGGGGAGAGCGGCTATCGTCGGGCGGCCCAAGGGGTTGCATGGGAGAATCGAGGTGTCCGACTTCAACAGCAAGGACTCTGCCATGCGCGAGCGCCCGCATCCGCCGCCTCACCGAAGGATCGCCGGAATCTTCACACGAGCGGATAGACCTGCCGAAGCAGTGGCCGTGAGCGGCTAGTGCAGCTTCTCGTCCTGACGCTTGCGCAGCTGGGATGCAGGGACGTCGTGGCAGCCGATCAGGCGCACGAATTGCTGCGGATACGCCTCGTGGCCGTGATCGCCGGAATTCTGATGTGACATCGGTGGGCAGCGGACCTCATCCGACTTCACACGCACCGGCTCTTTCAGGACCCGGCTTGAAGCGGTCATGTCTGAAGTGGCCATCGACTGCTCCCCTTCGTTTAGGGCAGATCGATTGACGTAAACCAATCGATTGCGGGGCATCTTACGACCAAATCCGGCTGGCTGTCATTGCGCACGATCAACGCAACTGTGGCAGCCGGGTTCCGTCTACGCCGTGTTCCCGGCATCGATGGTGAACACGGCGCCGGTGACGTTGCGGCCGCCTTCGCCCAAAAGGTATTCCACCATGCGCGCGACGTCGTCCGTCTCCGGCAGCCGGCGCAGCGCGCTGCGGCCCGCAATGCGCTTGCGGCCTTCCTCGGAGAGATTGTGGGTGAGCTCGGTGTCGATGAAGCCCGGCGCGATCGCGTTCACGGTGATGCCGAGCTTGCCGACCTCGCGGGCCAGCGAGCGGGTGAAGCCGGTCGCGGCGGCCTTGGTCGCGCCGTAGACGGAGAGGCCGTTATAGCCTGTCGTCGCGATGATCGAGGAGATGTTGATGATGCGGCCGGCGCCGTCGGCCATCATTTGCCGGGCCACATATTTGGTGAGGATGATCGGCGACAGCACGTTGAGCTGCACCAGCGCCTCGATCTCGGAATTGTGCATGGTGGCCAGCAGGCCTTCGGTGCCGAGACCGGCATTGTTGACGAGGCCGTAGATCGGGCCGAATTCGTCGCGCACGAGCTTTGCGAAGGCCGGGATTGCATCGATCACGGCAAGATCGCAGGCACGGAAATGCAGGCGCCCGTCGGCGGCAGCGATGGCCGCCTTGAGCTCGTCGCTCTCGCGCCGCGCCGCCGCAATGACGTTGAAGCCGGCAGCGACCAGGCGCTTGCCGATCGCAAGTCCGATGCCGCGGCTGCCGCCAGTGACGAGAACGTTATGCATCGGTGCGCGCCAGTTTTCCGGCCGGGGTGACGTCGAGCACCTCGACGAAACGGAGCACCGCCGGCACCTTGTGGGATGCGAGCTGGGCGCGGCACAGATCCATGATCTGGTCGCGGATCTCTTTCGCACGCGCCGGATCGGTGCCCTCAGCGAGGATCACGTCCGCGACGACGATGCCGCCGGTGATCGGGCTCTTGCGCGACTTCGCGCGCGACATCCGTACATCCGGATGGCGGTTGATCACGGCCTCGATCTCCTCGGGGTGGACCTTCAGTCCGCCGATGTTGATGATGCCGCCACGACGGCCGACGAAATAATAGCGGTTGCCGCGCAGCTCGACGATGTCGCCGCTGTCGACGAAGCCGTCGTCGTCGGTGAGCGACGCCGCATTGCGGCCGATATAGGCATGAGCCGTGCGGGTCGAGCGGATGCGCAGTGAGCCGTCGACGACTTTCATCTCGACGCCGTTGCGGTTGCCGAGATAGTCGGCCGGAAAGCCTTCCAGCCCGTCATTGACGGCGAACCCGACGCCGGCCTCGGTCGAGGCATAGGCATGGCCGACGGACGCATTGGGGAATGCCGCCTTCAGGCCGTCGAGCACGGCTTGGTCGGCGATCTCGCCGGAGAGACGGACGTAAGCCGGGGCGAACTGGGCGGCCGAGCCGCTCATCAGGAGCTTGCGCCAATGCGAAGGCGTGCCGGAGATATGCGAGACACCGCGCGCCTTCAGCCGCGCGACGTGATCGGCGAGCGCCTCATGGGGATCGGACAGCACCAACGAGCCGCCGGAGAGGATGGCACGGAGAAAGATTTGCAGGCCGCCATAGCGGCGGATGTCGTAGAACGTTGCCCAGACCGGTGCAGGTCCGCGCGATGGGCCTTCGGCGACAATCGCGCCGGTCAGCGCTTCCAGCGTATGGCCGGCGATCTTTGGCACCCCCGAGGTGCCCGAGGTGAGCATCAGCCATTCGGTGCCGCGCGCGGTCTTGGCAGGCGCGGCGGCTTGCGGCGGCAATTGCGCGGTGACGACCTGCGGCACGCCGGACGCCGCCCAGAGTTCGGGCTCGTCGGTGACGACGGCATCGATCCCGGCATCCGCGATCAAGGCATCGAGATGCGCCGGATTGAGGTCCGGCGGACACAGCAGCATGCGGCGCGCGATGCCGTCGAGCTCGATCATGGCAAGGCCGGACCGGAGCTGGTCCGACAGCTTGAGCAGCACGGCACGGCCGGAGAGCTCGTGCAGCCGGCCGCCCAGAACAGTGTGCGACAGGATGCCCGTCAGCGACACGACATCATGCGCATCGGAGATGGTGCGGCCTTTCAGCTCCGCGCCAAGATGGTCGCGAAGTGCAAAGATCTCACGCGGGGACATTTTCGTAGGCCCGCACGAAATCGCCCACCGTGGCGGGGAACGCTGCGTCCTCGGAAATGGTGAAGGGATCGACGCCGGTCTCGTCCTCGAGGCGGGCGACCAGGATGGCGAAGGCGAGCGAGTCGAAGCCCGTCTCATGCAGGGACAGATCGTCCGAGAGGGCGGGAAGCGTGACGTGCTGCTCCTTGGCGATCTGCTGGATCGCTTCAATGACCTTTGACCTTACCGACATGGCTGGCTCGCTTTGTTATCGATCTCGTTGTTGCGGCGGCTCTTGCTGACCGCCTCCCCATCGCGGTCTGTTTACCCGACAGAAGTAAATGCCTTCTTGGACAATTCAGATAAAATTGGACCTATCTCTCGATTTTGGTTGCCCTACAGCCTGATCGTACCGCCCGAGATGGCCGCATACGTCTCCGCGTCCAGCGCAACGTACGCGCCGGATGTCGGGTCGAGCATGAACAGCGGATCGGAGACAGCGGCTGGGTCAAATCCCTCGCGGGCGAGCTCGCCCTTCTTCTGCTTGAAGGTCTCGGTGGCGTCGAGCTCGCGCGAGATGCGGATGAAGAGCGGGCGGGCGTAGACTGGTAGGCGTTGCGCGAGATGGGCGGGCAGCGCGCTGATGTCAAAGCCCTCGTTCACGACGATCGCGCTCATCCCGGCCCGGCCGTCGGCGCCGGGAATGCTGACGCCATAGGTGCTGGCATCGACGACGCCGGTGAAATCGCGCACGGCATCGTTCACCTCCGAGGTCGCGACATTCTCGCCCTTCCAGCGGAACGTGTCGCCGATACGGTCGACGAAATGGAAGAATCCCTTGTCGTCCATCCGCATCAGATCGCCGGTGCGGAACCAGGCATCGCCCTTGACGAAGACGTCACGCAAGACTTTTTTCTCGGTCTCACCGGCATCGGTGTAGCCCTCGAAGCGCCCACCGCCCTCGTCCGCGGTGCCGACGCGGCCGATGGCTTCGCCGGCCTCGCCGCGGCTGCAGGCGATGCAGAAGCCCTCTTCATTGCGCAGCGGCGCGCCGCTATCGGGGTCAAGCTTGACGAGCCTGGCAGGAAAGCGGTGCGCGAGCAGCGCCGGGACGCGGCCGATCGCACCCGGCTGACCCTCGACGTTGAACAGCGAGAAATTGCCTTCGGTCGCGGCGTAGAATTCGAGGATGCGCGGAATGGCGAAGCGCGCCTGGAAATCCTCCCAGATATCGCCGCGCAGCCCGTTGCCGCAGGCGAGCCGCAGGCGGTGCCGATTCTCGTATTCCGAGGGCGCGGCCTTGAGCAGGTAACGGCAGAGCTCGCCGATATATTGAAACAGCGTGCAGTCGTGCCGGACGATGTCGGACCAGAAATGCGAGGCCGAAAATTTCTCGGCGATCACCACCGAACCGCCGGCGGCCAGCATGCTGCACGGCGCGACGATGCCGCCGACCGAATGGAACAGCGGCAGACAATCGTAGAGCCGATCCTGCGGCGTCGCGCCGGTGAGGCCAGCGAACCAAAACCCCCAATTCAGGATGCGGCGGTGGCTGATGCTGGCCGCTTTCGGCAGGCCGGTGGTGCCGGAGGTGTAGATCAGCAGCGCACGGTCGTCGATGGTGACCTCGCCATGCTCCTCCGGCGATAGCGGGCCGTCGTCGAGAACGGCAAGCGCGACGTCGATCGCACGTTCGCTGCGGCTATCGCCATGCGTCCAGACTTTTGCCTCCGTCTTCAGATGCGGCGCCGCGCTGTCCAGCATCCCCGTCAGCTCATGCGCAACGATGACATGCGAGGGCATTGCGACGTCGAGGCAGTGCGCGAGCGATTGCCCGACGAGCTTGGTGTTGATCAGTGCGACCACGCCGCCGACGCGACTGATGCCGAGCCAGGCCGCGACATAGTCGATGCCGTTCGGCATGATCAGCGCAACGGTATCACCCTTGGACAGGCCGATCGAGCGCGCCCAGCGGGCGTAGCGATTGATCCTCTTCGAGAGGCCTTCGTAATCGAGGCTTGCTTCGTCCGCCACCAGAGCGACGCGGTTCGGCTGGCGCTGCGCCCAATCGTCGACGACGTCGGCGAACAGGCGGCCCGGCAGCGTTTCGATCCGCGCGGTGAGCTCGATCGCCCTCAACCAGATCTTGGAAGCCGACGGTGCGCGCGCGGCTTTCGGCTGCTCGATGACGCCGGTGGTCATATTGTTCACTCTTTCGGGCGATCTGCGGTTTCCGGCAGTATAGCCCGCGCGCCCTGACCCAGGCGTTAAGAGACAAGGTAAAACCCGGTTAGGGCGCGATTAACTGTCGGCAGCGCGCAGCCAAGGTCGCACCCGCCGGCAGCGCGCCGACGGGTGTGACCAGGTCGAAAGAGCGATGAATGCAGAAGTCCTGGGCTTGGTCCCGTTCGCCTCAGTGCACCTTCTTGGGACGCCGGCGCGGCGGCGGCGACTCGTTGAAGGCGTAATAGGGATTGAGGTCGCAGGTCGCAGCAAGGCCCGAGGCTGTGGCGCGGCACTGCTCCAACGAGGTGAACGAGCAGTCGAAATAGTCACTGCCTCCGCCACCAGGGCCGCCACCGACGTAGCGGTGCATGCAGACGGGATAGGCCGGATCGTATCGCTGCGCGCTGGCATCCGCTGCGCCCAGCAGCGTGAAGACCGCGGTAAGAGTGAGGAATGACAAGCGCATGGGAAACCTCGAATTGGTGACGTCGCTTCATATGACACAACATCTCGCCGTCCGCGACTGTTCCTGAGACCTGATGACGTCAAGGTGAGTGGGACGCGCAGCGCCAGAGGCGTTGCGCGACGAGCGATCTGACAACCTGGCGGTCCGAATGATGCTGCGAGGCAGCGCTAGCCGCCGAGCCCCTGCAACACCAGCCGGTTCAGCCGTGCCGCGAACGCCGCCGGGTCTTCCGGCAATTCGCCGTCCAGGATCTGCGCCTGCTCGAGCAGAAGCAGGCTGATATCTTCGACGACTGTCGAGCCAGCCTGCGCCTTGGTGACCGCGGTGACCAGCGGATGGCGCAAATTGATCTCGAGGATCGGCTTGGTCTTCATGCCGCGGTTCTGCTGCGACAAGATGCGCTCGAGCTCGCGGCTCGGACCCTGGCTGTCGGCGACGAGGCAGGAGGCCGAGCTGGTCAGGCGCGTCGAGACCTTGACGTCGCTGACGCGCTCGCCCAGCGCGGCCTTGATCACCGCGATGGTGGCTGCTTCGTCCGCAGCCGGCTCGTCCTTCTTCGCCTCGTCCTTATCGTCGATACGCGGAATCAAATCGAGATTGAGATCGCCCTGGCTCAGCGACTTCAGCGGCTTGCCTTCGAAATCCGAGGGCATCGAGGTCCAGAACGCGTCGACGGGATCCGACAGCAGCAGCACCTCGATGCCGCGCGCGGTCGCAGCTTCCAGCCGCGGATTGGACTTCAGCCGCTCAATGCTGTCGCCGACGAGATAATAGATCTCGGTCTGGTTCGGTTTGAAATCGGCGATGACCTGCTTCAGCGACCGCTTCTCGCCCGACGTAGTGGTGAAGCGCGACAGTGCGAGCAGCTTTTCGCGCCGCTCGAAATCCTCGTAGATGCCTTCCTTCAGCACCGCGCCGAAGGCGTCCCAGATCTTGGCAAAATTCTCGGGGTCCTTGTCGGCAAGGCTTTCGAGCTCGGACACCACACGCGTCGCCACCGCCTTGCGGATCTGCGCCAGCTGCGGATTGTTCTGGAGCATCTCGCGCGAAATGTTGAGCGGAAGATCCTCGCTGTCGACCACGCCGCGGATGAAGCGCAGGTAGCCCGGCAAGAGGTCGGCATCGTCGGTGATGAAGACGCGCCGCACGTAGAGCTTCACGCGGCCCTTGCGGTTCGGCTCGAACAGGTCGAACGGCTTGGTCGAGGGCGCGAACAGCAGCACGGCGTAGGAGTAGCGTCCTTCCGCGCGGTAGTGCAGCGTCATCGCGGGATCGTCGAAGGCAGAGGCGATCTGCTGATAGGCCTTCTTGTAATCGTCAGCCGTGAGCTCGGATTTGGAGCGCTGCCACAACGCGCTCGCCGAATTGATCTGTCGCGGCTCGCCTTCTTCGGGCACGAGCTCGATCGGAAACAGGATGTTGTCGGAATAGGCGGTGACGATACGCTCGATCTCGTAGGTCTCGAGATATTTCTTGGAATCGTCCTTCAGGTGCAGGACGATCTCGGTGCCGCGCGTCAGGCGCGCCGCTTCCTCGTCGCTGGCACGGGCGATTTCGAAGCCGGAGCCGCCGGAGGACGTCCAGGTCCAGACATCGCTCTCGCCGGCGCGGCGGCTGATCACGACGATCTTCTCGGCGACCATGAAGGCGGAATAGAAACCGACGCCGAACTGGCCGATCAGGCCGAGCCCGTCCTTGGCCTCTTTCAGCTTGGATACGAACGCCTTGGTGCCGGAGCGGGCGATGGTGCCGAGATGGTCGATCAGCTCCTGCCGCTCCATGCCGATGCCGTTGTCGGCGATCGTGAGCGTCTTGGCCGTCTTGTTCGGGATGATGCGGATCTTGAGTGCGTCGCCTTCGCCCAGCAGGGCGGGACTGGCGATGGCCTCGTAGCGCAGCTTGTCGCAGGCATCGGAGGCGTTGGAGATGAGCTCGCGGAGGAAGATGTCGGTTTCCGAATAGACGGAGTGCACCATCAGGTGCAGCAGTTCGGAAACTTCGGCCTGGAAAGGCTGCGTATGCACAGCCGTATCTGACGTCGTCATGCGCTTACCCGGTCAAACAAAAGGGAGGAACCCGGATATAGCGCGAGGCAATGGCGGATCAAGAGGATGTGAAGTCTGGGTCCGCCAACCACCCCTCGCGGAGAGGGGGTCAGGTCACGCAGCGGCCGGGCTGGAGCAGCCTTGCGACCTCGGTCAGGGAGCTGACCATCGGCTCACAGGCGATCGTCGGCTTGTTGCGAGGCTTCTTCTGGTTCTGGAGCAGCACCGGCGTCTTGGCATTGCCGGTCTCGATCACGGCGGGAACCCGCAGCAGCACCGACGTATCGGCGAGGTCGTTCAGCCGCATCGAGACGGTACGGGTGGGAACGGCTGCCGGCTTGATCTCGGCGAGCCGGTCTGTCTTGGCGACGCGGTTGACGTTGTGGCCCACCGCGGCTGTGGAGCTATGGCTGGGGATGTCGGCGACCGCCTGCCAGCGGTCCGCAAGATCGTGGCCGGAGGCCAGTTGCACGGCACCGAGGGTGGCGACGACCGCAATTGCGCTCAAAAAAACCTTTTGAATCTGTGACATGGCTGTCGATCCCTCGCCCCATGGCGGGCACGGGAACAACGCCGCCGCAGGATCGGGGGTTCTCGACAGCTACGATCACTTAACCGTGTGCGAAAAAAGCAGCAGACGGCAAAATATTTCGCGCGCCTTGGAACGACTTTCGCGCACAGGAGTCGTCTCAACAGCCGGCTATTCCCCCCTGCCCCATAAGCCGGCGACGTAGGGCGCGACTGTGGTGATGCCAGTCGCGCCTTACTTTTATCTGGGGCCTACTTCGCCTTTCCTGCCAGCCACTCCCGGCCCTCGCCATAGAGCTTCTCGACCTCGGGGCCGATCAGGCCCGGCATGTCGCGCTTCACCTTGTAGCCGATCAGCTCCTGCATGTAGGCGAGGTGGCGGTAGCCCTCGGGGAGTGCAGCCAGCGCATCCTGGTCGAGCCGAAGCGTCGCGGCGGGATCGACCGGGTCGATGCGGTCCTTCTCGTAGATGGGCTGGCGGCGGACGATGCCCCATTTGCCGATACCTGATGGGTCGTCCCGCTTCTCCAGGAAATCGTAGAAGCGTCCGGTGCAGACGACGTCGCAGAGCACGTCGTGCACGAGGCCGCGCTGCGAGATGGTCATCTTGGTCTGCGCGATCGCTCGCGCACCCGCAAGATCGATGCTGGTGCCGCCGAGGAAATGCAGGATGCGCACGCCCCTGGCAAAACCCTCCTGGCTGACCCGCATGAAATCCCGGGCCGGCCCCTGAAACCAGGTCGCGGACATCCAGCCTTCTTCGTGCCAAACCGTGGCAAAGCGCTCCCAGTCGCCGGCATCGCGCCACACCGCCCAGTTCTCGACGAGATCGCGGATGGCGAGACGATCGACGAGTTGCTGGTCCATGGGCACGTCTCCGATTGGCGTGGTCGCACGCGCAGCTGCTACATGAGCTATGGGCGGCGAATTCAGCGCCCGTCAAGCGGGCCGGCGGCATGAAAAAAAATCCGGCGTGCCTTGGGCACGCCGGACTTCGCTATTGGGACGGCCGCAGGCGCCTTGTTACGCCGCAGGCGCTTTGGGCGTGCGATTGCGCGAGTTGCGCTGGAAGAACAGGGCCTGGCTCGCCACCGCCGATACCATCGCGGGCTGGAACGGCTTTGAGATCAGGAACGCCGGCTCGGGACGCTCGCCGGTGAGGAAGCGCTCCGGATAGGCGGTGATGAACACCACCGGCACCTCGAAGGTGCGCAGGAGCTCGTTGACGGCGTCCAGGCCCGACGAGCCGTCGGCAAGCTGGATATCGGCAAGGATCAGCCCCGGCCGCTTGTTCTTGGCCAGTGCCACCGCATCGGCATGGGTGCGCGCGACGCCGACGACGTTGTGGCCGAGATTCTTCACCAGGCTCTCGAGGTCCATGGCGATGAAGGTCTCGTCCTCGATGATCAGCACGTCGGTGGCGATCTCGGCGGCCATCTCGCGTCCGGCTGCGTCCGCAAGACGGCGCGTCTCGGCAACATCGGTGCCGAGAATGAAGGCGACTTCCTCTTCCGAAAAGCCCTCGAGCGAGAGCAGCAGGAAGGCTTGGCGCGGCAGCGGGGTGATGTTCGACAGCCGCCGTTCCGGCGGCATCGGCAAGGTCGTCACCTCGGCATCGTCGTTGATCGAGACTGAATTCCAGATCTGGGTGAAGAGCCGGAACAGGCCGGCCCGGGGCCCATGGTTCTCGTCGAGCACCGACGGATCGCCCAGCATGGCTTCCAACATGGCGGCGACATAGGCGTCACCGGAGGCCTGGCTGCCTGTCAGAGCCCGCGCGTACCTGCGCAACAACGGCAAGTGTTCAGCAACTACCTGTGAACGGGACATCCCCACTCCATTCGTCTTCGGGCCAACCTTGAGGTCCAATCCTGAGGTCAGGCATCACGCGGGGGGCCCAGGTTCCCCTGCTGGGCTATCTACGCCTCACGACAACAAAAGTTCCGCCGAACTGGGAACTTTTTGGCGCAGCTGGAATTGTGCCTATCCAGGGAACGGCTCCCGGTTGAGAAAACTTCTCGATTTTACAGTCACTTAACTCGGGGAAACGTGGAACAGGTCATGAAAGATCTCAAGTCTCAAGCCAGCAGAAGCACGACCCCCGGCAAGGGAGGCCTGACTCCGGAGATTCAATCCCGGATCGGGCACCAGTTGCGCGCCATGTACGACGATGTCGTGCGACAGGGGGTTCCGGATCGGTTCGCAGAACTGATCAAGAAGCTTGATGCGCCGGGAGCGTCACCCCACGTAGAAAATGAGGGCGGATCCAACGACAACAACAATGGGAGGGATTAATGCCTCTCACGGACTCCCTGCGTAACGACATCTTGGCGGCCGTGCCCAGTCTGCGCGCGTTCGCCATCTCGCTCAGCGGCAATGCGGACCGCGCCGACGATTTGGTCCAGGAGACGCTGCTGCGTGCGCTCGCCAACATCGACTCGTTCCAGCCCGGCTCCAACCTGCCGGCCTGGCTATTCACGATCCTGCGCAACCTGTTCCGGTCCGACTATCGCAAGCGGCGGCGCGAGGTCGAAGATGCCGAGGGCAATTACGCCAAGACGCTGAAGACCCAGCCCTCGCAGAATGCGCACCTCGAATTCGAGGAGTTTCGCACCGCGCTCGACAAGCTTCCGCAGGATCAGCGTGAAGCCTTGATCCTGGTCGGCGCGTCCGGCTTCTCCTATGAGGACGCGGCCTCGATCTGCGGCTGTGCGGTCGGCACCATCAAGAGCCGCGTGAACCGCGCCCGCTCGAAGCTCGCGGCGCTGCTCTATGTCGACGGCGCCGAGGATTTTGGGCCTGACGAGACCGTGCGGGCCGTGATCGGCGGCAGCGGCGGCTGACCGCCGCCGTCAATCGCACCGGAACGAGACGAAGACGGCCGCTTCCACGGCCGTCTTCGCGCGCGCGTCTGACGCCGATGCGTCCGGCTCACGTCGCGATCACACATCCACGAAGGTTGCGGTCTCGGCCACGCTCGCCCGCGAGGTGCGGTAGCTGTTGACCTTATGCGCATGGTCCGCATAGCCGAACGAGATGCCGCAGACGACGCGGCGGTCATCGGGCAGATCGAAGTGGCGGCGGATCAGGCCGGAATGCCGCGCCAGCGCGGCCTGCGGAATGGTACCGAGCCCGAGCGCCTGCGCCGCCAGCACGAAGTTGGAGACATAGGCGCCGCAATCGATCGCACCGTAGATGCCGAGCGGCTCGTTGGTGTGGATGATGGCGACATGCGGTGCGCCGAAGAAATTGTAGTTCTCCAGCGCCTGCTTGGCATAGGCCGCCTTGTCGCCGCGGGCGATGCCGAGCGTGTTGTAGAGCTGGAAGCCGCTCTCGCGGCGGCGATCGAGATAGATCCCGACATATTCGCGCGGTGGCGTGAAGTCGTAGTCATCGCCGAGGCCTTTCGAGGCCTCCGCGTAGATCGCCTTGCGAAAGCGCTCCTTGGCCTCGCCGCTGGCGATGATGACCTGCCAGGGCTGGCTGTTGCACCAGGACGCCGTGCGCTGCGCGGTCGCTAGCACATGCTCGATGGTGGCGCGATCGACCTCCTTGGGGAGAAATGCGCGAACGGAGTAGCGCTCGTTGAGGAGCTCTTCGAGCACCCCGATGCGGTCGTTCTGTCTCACTTGTGCGTCCATCACTCAGCTCGCCCTTTTTTCTTTTGGTTGGGCAGAGGCGCCAAGCGCCGTCCCACCACCATCCTTACCTCGATGCACCTGCATATGGTAGGCATGCTATGTTTTGCCCACCCTGCACGAGCGGTGACCGTGACGACTACTTGGTCAGCAGGGCATAGGCGCCGGTCCAGCCCTCCGGCGGCGGATCGATCTGGAAATCCTTGATCCGCGCCTCGTAAAGCCTGAACAGCTTCTCCAGCGTGTCGGCGTCCTCGCTTTTGCGGCCGCGCTCGATCGCATCCAGTGCGCCCTGCCAGTCGCGGCTGCGGTAGCAGCCGAGCATCTCGATGGTGATGTTGCGCAGGCGCTGGAACGCGGCCGAATGCATCACGTCCTCGCGGCCGGCGATGGCGTAGATCACTTCCGGCTCAGTCTTGCCCTTGACCATGATGAAGTCGAGCTCGAGGATCGCGAACTTCTCCTTGGCGGCGAGCGCGGTGCGCGATCCCACGATGATCGGAAATCCGTATGCCTTCGACTGGCCCTCGAGGCGCGAGGCCAGGTTCACGCTGTCGCCGAGCACCGAATAGTTCTTCTTCAGGTCGGACCCCATGTTGCCGACCACGCCGATTCCGGTGTTGAGACCGATGCCGACATTGAGCGGGATATAGACGTGGCCGCCGTCAGCGGCCTCCTGCTCGCGCTCCTTGTTGACCTCGTCGATCTGCTCGAGCATCTGGATCGCGGCTTCGCAGGCGTTGATCTCGTGCTCGGCGTCGTCGAGCGGCGCGTTCCAGAACGCCATGATGGCGTCGCCCATGTACTTGTCGATATAGCCCTTGCGCTCGATGATGACGTCGGTCAGCGGCGTCAGGAAGCGGTTCATCAGCTCGATCAGCCCCTGCGGATCGTGCTTGTAGCTCTCGGAGATCGTGGTGAAGCCGCGCACGTCGGAGAACATGATCGTCATCTCGCGTTCCTCGCCGCCGAGCACGAGCTTTTCCGGCGACTGCGCCAGCTGCTCGACCAGCACAGGCGACATGTATTGCGCGAATTGCCCGCGGATCTGCACGCGCTGACGCTGCTCGCGCACGAAGCTCGCAAAGATCAGCGTCAGGTAGACTGCGGTCGTCGACAGCAGCGGATAGGTGAAATCAATGAGATAGCGGTGCTGCGTGTAGGAGAACCAGGACACGCCGATCAGGATGGCCGCGAAGGCCGCGCCCACCAGCACGAGGCGGACGGGGCCGAGATTCGGCGTGAAGATGATGACGAGCAGGCCGATGATCAGCGCCGCGATCAGCTCGACGCCCAGCGCATAGTTCGGCTGCGAGATCACCGCGCGGCTCAGCACGCCCTCCAGCACCTGGGCATGGATCTCGACACCCGGCATGGCCCGGGACACCGGCGTGGTCTTGATGTCGTTCAAGCCGCCCGCGGAAGTGCCGACCAGCACCAGCTTGCCGGCAAATCTCGAGGGCGGCACCGCATTGTCGAGCACGTCGACCGCGGAGACGTAGATCGAAGGATCCCGGCGGGCATAGTGCACCCAGAGCTGACCGTTCTTGTCGGTCGGAACCTCCAAACCCTTGAGGCGGATCGACTTGATGCCCGTCTTATCGGTACGGACCAGCAGGGTCGGCGTGCCCGTGACGACGCGCAGGATCTCGAGGCTGAGCGAGGGCATGATGTTGCCCTGGGCGCGCATGATCATCGGCACGCGGCGAATCAATCCGTCACGCTCGGTCCGGATCGAGAACAGGCCGCGGCCGGCCGCGGCCCTCTCGATGACCGGCACGTTGCGGAGCAAGCCGGGGAATTCGAACAGGAAACGCTCGGCCCCGTCCTCCCCCACCGTTGCAACCCCCGTGAACGGCAGCGACTTGTCGAGCTCGGACAAGACCTCCGGAAGCCCGGTCTCGCCCAGCACGACGTGCGAGCGCTTGATCGCGTCGGCGAGGATCTGATCGTTGCTTGGCAGCTCACGCAGCTTGGCGCGGGTCGCGTCGTCGAGATAGCGCATCTGGCTCGCGACCTGATCCGGGTTGAGCCGGTCGGCTTCGGAGAAGACCATGTCGAAGCCGATCGCCACCGCGCCGTTGTTGGTGAGGTTCTGGACCATATCGGCGATGCGCGTGCGCGGCCACGGCCACTGTCCGAGTCTGGTGAGGCTCTTGTCGTCGATATCGACGATGACGACCGGCCGCGCCGCCTTCTCGCGCGGATCGATCAATTGAAACATGTCGAAGGTGCGCAGCCGCAATTCCTGGATCGGCGGCGGATCCCACAGGCGCGCGCCCGCGAACAAGACCAGCAGCGCAAGGCAGATCAGCCGCGCAAGGCCGAACTTCCGCGCAAACCACCGCCGCAGGATCTTCAGACGTTTCATGGTGGTGGAATATCACGCTTTCGTGGCAAACGGCAGCACGGATCGGATGAGCAGACGCCCGCGGCCGATCTCGCCGCGATCAGGCATGGAGTATGTCGCTCGCCTGAAGACTGCTGACGCACTTCAGGAGAACCGTGTTTGCCGCGTCGATCGTGATCAGGGTGTCCACCGTCCCCGACGCGGACACATGTTGATCCATCCACGCCTCGATGTCGCTGATCGTCCCCAAGGCCGTCAGGTCGATCTTGTCCGTACCCGAGGTGAAGTTTAGGACCGTGTCCTGGTTCGAATTGGCTGCGAACTTGAACTGGTCCTGATAACCGGTCCCGAACAGCACGTCCTTGCCGGTCGTGCTGGCGAGCGTCACCGGACCTTGTTCGCTCAAATTGAAGATCAGGTTGACCGTATCGGTCGCGCCATGACCGTCGGTGACGGTAATAGCCACTTTGTCCGTGGCAGCCGTGCTTTGGCCGGGCTCGGTGTATGCCAGCCCCTGGAGTGCTGAATTGACGCTGTCCAAGGTATCGGACGTCGGTGCAGGCTCCACATAAGTGCCCGAGTCCGCCACCGCGGTGAGTGCAAAGGTTTCATCGGGAGCAGCGTCGGCGTCGGTGACCGTGATGCCGTGAACGAAGACCAGGACGCCTTCCTGCGATACGCTGATCTGGTTGACGTCGATCACCGGTGCGACGTTCTCGTCGGCCGCGCCGGTCACGTCCACCGTGAGCATTGCCGTGCCGGTCGCACCATGCGCATCTTTGGTCTGGACGGTGAATATATCGGTATAGGCCCCATCCGAAAGGGCGTTGATGGCCGCTGCGTTGGGAACGTAGCTGTAGCTGCCGTTGGAATTGACCGTCAGCGAGCCGTAGAGTCCCGCGACCGTCGTGGTCGCCTGGTGATCTGAATTGAGGACGGCATAGGTCAGCGTCGCCGTCTCACCGCCATCGGCGTCTGTCCCGGCCAGTTGCCCGGTGAGGTTGGAGAAGGTGTCGTCGTCAGCGGTGTCCGTGAGCGGGCCGATGTGGAGATCGGACAGCATCGGTGCGTCGTTCGTGCCGGTGATGTTGATGGTCACGACCGCGCTAGTTCCAAAGCCCTGAGCATCCGACGGAACGATGGTGTATTGCAGCGATAGCGTCTGACCGGCGGCGAGGAAGTCGAAGGCCTGGCCGGACGAGTTGAATTGCCAGGTAAACTGGGCGTGGGTCGCCGTGCCGTTGAGAATGTCGCCGGACGGCACGGTCAGATAGTTCAGGAGATCGGCATGCGACATCCCGCCGACGCTGCCCGTTTGCAACACGTTGTCGAGCTTAACCTGCACCGCATCGACCGATACCGTGACGTGATCGGTCGCGTCGACGTCGGAGACCGCCAGCACGCCATGCGAGAGCTGGCCGCCGTTGGTCTCCATCAGATTGGCAAATGCGCCGCCCGGCCCGGAGGTCCCGCTGGCCCAATCCGCATCACCTTCAATGGCGAGGCTCTTGGTTGGGTTGACCGTATTGGAGGCCGTGCTCCCGCTGCCGTCGCCCAGCGTATAATAGGCGACCAGATTGGCCTCGTTGCCGGTGAGCGCGGTGAAGTCGTACGACTGGATTTGCGCCTGCGTGAGTGCGGTGGTCCAGACGCTGACATCGGCGATCGAGCCGGTGAAGCCTTGCGTGCCGAAGCCCGGAGCGTACCTGCCGCTCGCCGCTCCGATCATCATATAGGACGGTTCCTGAGCGCCAGCGATCGCGTTGACGCCGCCACTGTGGGAATATACGGCGTTGCCATCGACATAAAGCGTGAAGATGCCGTCGTCACGCGTCAAGGCGAGGTTATGCCATTGCCCCGCAGTAAGCGCGAAGCCGGTATCCTGGATCTCGACGCCGCCCTCGAGAATCGCGATCTCCAGCTTGCCGCTGATGACGGTGCCCATGAGGCCGAAACCGGTGGTCGAGGTATTGCCATTGTAGAACAAGACCTGGCTGGCGGAGGCAGCGTCTCCGTTCCAGTTCACCCAGCCGTCCAGCGTCACGTCGTCGATGGCGACCGTCGGTATGTCGCCGACCGCGATGGTCGCACCGTCGAAGTTCATGTAGTCGGACGTCACATAGGAGACGGTCGGCGCATCGTTGGTGCCGGTGATGGTGACAGTGACGTCTTGCGTGACAGTCGCGTTGTGATTGTCCTTGAAGGTGACGGTGTAGACCTGAGTTATGGTCTGCCCTTCCGCCAGCGACTGCAGCACGGGATCGCTGTTGTCGAGCGTGAAGTGCCAGTCGAGCGTCGCGCCGTTGCTGGTGTCGGCGTTGGATTCGGACACCGCGCCGATGGAGAAGGTGCCGATATTCGTGCTGTCGTCCTCGAATCCCGGCAGAGCCGAACTGACGGACGATGACTTGAACTGCACCTGCGCCGTATGGGTGTCGATCAGGTCAACGTCCTGGATCGCCAGCGTACCGCTGGTCGTCAGCGAGGCGCCGTCATCCTCGGTAACCGCACCCGTTGCCGCCTCGGGATCGCTCGTGATCGTCGGCGCGTCGTTGGCGCCGTTGATCGTGACAGTGACGTCCTGGGAGACCTGTGCACCGTGATCGTCAGTAAAGGTGACGGTGTAGACCTGGGTGATGGTCTGGCCATGTGCCAGCGATTGCAGCACCGCATTGTCGTTGTCGAGGCTGAAGTGCCAGCCCAGCGTCGCGCTGTTGTCGGTATCGGTGTTGAACTCCGCGACCTCGCAATCGATCGTGAAGATGCCGAGCGGCGTATTACCATCGAAGCCCGGGAGATGCGCGTTCGACGTCGCCGACTTGAATGCGGCCTGCGCGGTGTGGCTGTCGATCAGATCGAGATCCTGAATCGCGAGCGTGCCCTCGATCGACAGCGTCGCGCAGGCATCCTCGGTGACGCTGCCCTTTGCAGCGTCTGCATCACTCGTGATGGTCGGCGTGTCATTGGTGCCGGTGATGGTGACCGTGACGTCCCGGGTGACGGTGCCACCGTGATGGTCGTCGACGGTCACGGTGTAGACTTGGGTGATGGTCTGGCCTCCGGCCAGCGACTGCAGCACCGGATCGTTGTCGTTGAGCGTGAAGGTCCAGCCCACCGATCCGCGCGTGCTGACACCCGGACTCTCGCTCACCGCGGTCAGCGCGAAGGTCCCGATATGCGAGGTGCCGTTGCCGAAGCCGGGCAGATGCGCGTTCGACGTCGTCGCCTTCAGGACGTAACTGGCAGTGTGCGTATCCGTAAGATCGGGGTCGTTGAAGGCGATGGTGCCGTTCGCCGTCAGGGTTGCCGCCGTATCCTCTGTCACAGCTCCGGTGGGCGTCGTCGAGTCCTCGACGATCGTCGGCAGGTCGTTGGTGCCCTCGACATTGACGTCCGCACCGTCGATGGACACGGTGATCGGCGTGCTCACGACGCCGCCGTGCCCGTCATCGACCTGCACCACGTAGTTGAGGATCAGCTTCTCGTCCTCGGCCAGGAAGTCGAAGAGATGGTCGGGAACGCTGTAGGTCCAGGTGGCCGTGCCGTTGTTGCTGTTTCCGGCACCCTGAACCACGGTCAGCGGCACTTTGACGGCAGCGATCGCCGCGAGTTGCTCCGGCGTCAGGGACGCAGTGATATCGTTGCCTTCGGCATCGAGATATTTGAACGGCTCGACGGATGAGAGCGCCGCGCTCACGATCGGCCGGTCCGTCAGATCGACGTCGGTGAAGGTGACCGTGCCCGTGATGATGTCCAGCGCCTCGTTGCCGGTCCCGACCTGTTCGATGACGGTGCCGCCTGACGTCGCAACGGTAGGCTTGTCGTTCGTTCCCGTGATCGTGATGGTGATCGGGATGAACCTGGACTCGGGGTTCACCGTGAAATTGGTGTCGACGCGGACCATGTAGGTCAGCGTCAGGGTTTCGCCGGCGGCGAGGAAGTCGAAGACGTGGTCGGGGATCGTGTAGGTCCAGACCGCCGAGCCGTTGTTGTTGTTCGCGGGGTCAGGGACGACGCTGATCTGGATCTGCGTCGCCGCGATGTCCTGCTTCTGCAACTCGGTGAGCGAGGCGGTAACGTCCTGCTGGCCGGCGTTCTTGTAGACGTAGTTCGGCGCCTCGGCGAGGCTCACGCTCACCGTCGGCAGGTCGCCGAGGTTTTGATCGAGGAATCTGATCAATCCGGAAATCGTGTCGGCGCGCGTATCGCCGGTGGTGTCCGCCCGTTCGGTCAGCGCGAACGCCGTCTTCACGTTGCCGCCGAGGTCGAAGCTTTGCACGATCGGTTGACCGGGAATGCGGCCGACCGTCGGCGTCGACGTGTTGGGGCTTTCCTGCGTCTGCGGATTGAGATTGACGAATGTCGCGGTGGCGGTGGGGCCGGACGACGATTTGAGCAACACCTCGTAGCCGAACGGCGTGATCGTATCGGTATAGTTCGTGGTCAGCTTGGTGTTGGTGTTGTTGTCGGTGAACTTCAGCGTGAACACGTCCGTGATCAGCTTCTGCACCTCCGGCGACATCAGTGCATTGGTGATCGAGACGTTGCCGCCGCTGATCTGGATCATCTGGCCGGCCTGGTTGACCGTCGCGATCGGCAGCAGCGTGACCTTGTCGAACAGGATGTAGGAGCCGGTCGTACCGTTCGGCTCGACCAGCACCTGGAAGCTCGCCTGCGGCTGCGGATCGCCGCCGCCGGCGGGAACGACGAAGTTGATCTGGGTCAGCACCGCCGTGCCGCGGATGCCCATGGTGGCGACCGGCGTGTCGACCTTCATGTCGCCGCGCTTGGCGGTTTCACCGGCGACGAAGGTGATGGTGCCCGCGACCAGGCTGAGCAGCGAGGAATTGTTCGACCCGTTGGGGTCGTAGACCATCTCGTTCAGCACCATCCGCGCGTTGGAGGACAGGCCGAACACGGTGCCGTCGATGAAGGTGATGCCGAGCGTCGAATCGGCGCCGGTCGAGACCACGTCGCCCTTCTCGACGTTGTCGCCATTGTTCAGGATGACCGAGACGCCGTTGCGGATCGCGGTCGCGCTGCCCACGAGCTTGGTGACGTGACCGATGACCTGGCCCGCACCGGTACCTGGCGCGGCCTGGGCAACCTGGACGTGGCCGGTGAGCGCGTTGACGACGTCGCCGCTGAGATGGGCGCCGTCGGGCGAAGCGATCGCGGCCCGCTTGTCGCCCCTGAAATAATCGTGAACGACGAACTCATGACCGTCGTGGGACAGCACAAGATCGAGCCCGGCACGCTTGAACTCGCCGTTGAAGATCAGATTGGGGTCGGGAACAACGAACGCGCCCTCGGGCACGTGACCGTTCGCCTTTGCGGTAAAAGAATCGATATTCGCCCCGACGGGCGAGCGGGAACCCTGGCCGTCCAAAGAAATCGCGCCGTCAAATTGGCCAGCGTAATTCAACCGGGCACCGTAAAAGGGTTAAAATTTAAGTAAGTATCGACCGCCTAAGCTTGCATAGCATTAGCAAGTCCTTAGCGATACCATCTATTGCTTGTGTGATTTCGCATCACTTCGCGCCGGAAGGCCCCAGGGCGTGGCGCCGCGACGGAGGAGCAAAAGTAATTCCTCAAATATTCGTATATCGAATTCAGCCTGCTTTCACGCATTTCCAGTCATCCAAAGTAATCTGCTGTATAGTTACGAAGCAGATACTTTCATCATCTTTCCTTCGCGAGGTCCCGCAGCATCTTGGGGCAAATACGGAGTTAAATCTGTGACCTATCTAACAGAACCCCATGAAATGGGGGGTTGTTAGCCCACAGGACCCAGATTCGGGCACTGCCACAACCTGTGTCTGCAACTGGCTCCATTTCGCGGCAACGAGCCACCTCCTAGCCGGCGAATCGTAAAATTTTACGCAATTTGGGTGGGCCCATTTCAGCCTGTTCCCCGGTTTTGGAACCCCTGCCGGCCGCGTTAAGCAGAACAAAACGGCCCGTCTCGCACTATCTCCGCGAAAGCAACAAAGCCCGGCACGTCGAGATCGAGGGGGATCTCGTGAAGCCTGGGAAGGGGATGTCAGATGGAGACCGCTGCTCGCTCGCGCGCCTGGCGCGCAATCCTTGTCATGTGCGGCTTGATCCTGCTTGGATCGGCCGCCGAGCTTCGCGCCGGCACGCTGCTGTCGCCCGGCGCCGGCGTCCTCGTGCGCAAATCCGCCGAACCGTTCGGCGTGTTCGCCTTCGCCATCTCGTCCGGTGGCCTGCAGCAGCGATGGTCCGCGCTGAAGGACAAGCTCGACGACGACATGGTGCAGCTCGCGCTGTGCGACGGCGACAGGGACAATTGCGCTTCACCGGCCGCGCTCGAGCTGCTCGCCATCGTCGACCACGCCCGCGCCCGCGACGGTCGCGCGCGGCTCGGCGAGGTCAACCGCGCCATCAATCTCGCCATCCATGCCGCCAATGATGGCACCGACGACGTCTGGAGCTCGCCGCTTTCGACCTTCGCGCGCGGGACCGGCGATTGCGAGGACTATGCCATCGCCAAGCTGGCCGCGCTGCGGCTGGCGGGAGTTGCCTCTGAGGACCTCCGCATCGTCGTGGTGCGAGACGTCAGGGCCGGCGAGGCGCACGCAATTGCCGCGGCAAAGCTCGACGGGGAATGGCTGATGCTGGACAATCGCCGCATGGCGATGGTCAAGGATGACGCGACGCGGAGCTATCAGCCACTGTTCGTGCTCCACCAGTCGGCCGTGCTGAAATATGTCGACGAGCCGGTACAGGTCTCGATGGCGGCCGCCGAGGCACGTTGATTGTTCGTAGCTGGATAGAGCGCAGCAAAATCCGAGACTCTTACCACTCGCACCGGCCCCGGATTAAGCTTGCGCTCCATCCGGGCTACAGACCTTCCACTGCTCGTCCCCACAAACCCATTTCACCGCGCAAGACCAGACGCTAGCATGGCGCCTTCCGTGCGGGGGCGACTTGGAATGCGATTCATCGTGCTGTCTGTGCTTGCGCTGCTGGCATTGCCGGCGGTGCCCGCGTCCGCGGAATCCGACCGCGCGATCGCCGACAGGCTGCCGCTGTTTGCCAGGAACAACTGCCAGCTGATTCGCGACCCCGGCAACCAATTGTTCTGCGGTGATGCCGCGCTTGCCGACGCCGCCGAGAAGCTGAGCATCGCGATCGAGGAGCGGCTCGCCCGCCTGCCGGATCGCCTGCCCGCTATCGAGGAGAATGCGATCTGGGTCCACCAACGCAACCTCAGCTGCGGCATCGTCGGCCAGACCGCGATCCGCCCCGACCAATTCGAGACGGTCAAGGCGTGCCTGCTCAAGGTCACCGAAGAGCGCGCCGCGATCGTTCGCGATCCGGATTTCGACTGCCTTGCGGCCAACACTGCTGCGGGCGCGGTGATCTGCGCAGACCCCTCGCTGACGCTTGCCGAAACCGAGCTCAACGGCCAGGTGCTCGGCCTGATCGGCAAATTGGACCCGACTGCGGCACGCTTTGCCTTCGCCGAATATGGACGGTGGACGCGCGAGCGCGACCGCAAATGCAATCTGGTCGGCAAGGAGAACGTGCCGCTGCAGGAGCTGGAATCCGCGGAGGACTGTCTCGCCGACCATTTGAAGCGCAAGACAGATGAAATCCGCGCCGCGAAGGGCGATCCCAAAAAAGTGTTCGGCCGGCAGGTCGCGGCCCGCATTCCCGACGCCGACGCCGTCGATTTCTGCGCCGCGCGGATTCATGCGGCCAATTCCTGCGGCAACTTCCTGCGCATCAACCGCGTCTATGCGCTCGACAGCCAAGTGACCGACCAGGAGGCACAGGTCACGGGCGAAATCGAAATGGCCGTGCTCGCTCCCTTCACCGTGTGCAGCAGGATCGCCTCCATCTGCACCGGCACCTGCTGGGACGCCACGACGGGTCGGCCGCAGCAGGGAGCCGGCAACAAGACGCGCCCAGCAGACGTCTTCAACGTCACGCGCCGGCTGAGGGTCCAGCGAACCTTCGCCTTCGTCAAAGCCGCCGACGGCTGGCGCTGCCGGGAAGACGAGCTCGCCCCGGTGAATTCGGGCACCGCGGGCGGAGGATCGTAGGGTTCTCTCTTCCTTCTCCCCTTGTGGGAGAAGGTGGCGCGCTGTCCAGACCGGATAGATGGGTAACACAGTAGACCGGATGGATGGGTAACAGTTCTCTATCGGCTGGGAGGATCAGCCGATGCCTTGGCGAGAGAGCTGTGCGATGGACCAGCGGATTAGCTTC